>Ga0214919_10005714_pt1 | contig 17476 bp, 14 predicted proteins | sample LL1503_MetaG_FD_177994 | JGI IMG/M metagenome (GOLD analysis project Ga0214919, IMG submission 177994) | Freshwater microbial communities from Lake Lanier, Atlanta, Georgia, United States - LL-1503 | ecosystem: Environmental > Aquatic > Freshwater > Lake | place: USA: Georgia | collected...
CACCCGGAACCAGCGCAACGAGTGCAAACATCACCACCAGCCGGAAAGTCAGCAACGAACCAAAAACCTTTGCGCGCCGCGCCCGCCAAAGCGTCACAAGTTGATAACCCACCAGGCCCAACAGACTCAACACAAGCACGGCATTAAGAGCGAGTAACAACGGATAATGTTGCGCAAAAAGGGGCGTGTTCGCGCTTGCCGCTGCCAGCAGAAATAACAGCACCGCGCCAACACCTGTGCTGGCCAACAAAAGGTAGGTCATTTCGCTAAGCCCTCCTGTGCTGGAGGCCTGCCCACGGACTCTTGCACAGGCGCCGAAAGCGTGAAGGGCCAACGCTTCCAATCTGAGGAAAGGGTCCAATCCCGGCTTGTCAGCGCATCAACCTGGAACGGCTTTGGCAACTGGCTCAGATCCAGACGCATACGCAAAGCTCCCATATAACTTTCGCCGGTCCTGAGATCCGGAGATCCGGGAATCAGCCAGCTGCGCACGCGCGAAAGCGTCCTCAGCATTTCCTCCATAGAACTGAAGTTCTGGTGAAGCGCGCCACTGGACAGCCGGTATTGCCGCGTCAGCGGCTGATAGGTGAGGCGCAAGCGGAGCTGCTGGGAAGCAAGTTTTTCATCCAACCAATACCACCGCGATCGTGTTACCTCGAACTCGACAAGAAAATACAAGGACAAACCGTGGTTGATGGCATCTTCCTGGCGCGAACGCAGTTCGATATTGAAATCGGCATTGACAACGTAACCCTCGTCACCAACATCAACGCTGGCGCGACGGATATCTATGCCCTCGCCCGCAGCAACCAGGGAGTAAGCGCTTAGCACGAGCAACAACAAGATGCGCTTGAACCGCTTTAACATCAGGCGACCTTGTCCAATAGCGCATAGAAAAACCCGTCATGGTGGTCGGCAGGCAACAACTGGCCATCCGGCGGGATACCCGTTTCCAGCTTAAACGGATACCGCCTCGCATCGGTGTGTCGCAAGAGAAACGCGTCTATCTGCCGCGAGTTCTCCTCCGGAAACACAGAGCATGTTACGTACAATAATTTCCCGCCTGATGCGAGCAGTGGCCATGTCGCGTCAAGCATGTGCGCTTGCATTAGGGCAAAACCCTTGATGTCCTTTGGACGACGCAGCCATTTGATATCCGGATGACGGCGCACAACACCAGACGCGGAGCAAGGTGCGTCAACAAGTATCCGGTCGAACGGAATGCCATCCCACCAATCTTCCGGCAACAGACAATCGGCCGTTTTGATTTGAGCGCGTCCAGTCAGCCCTATACGGGCCAGGTTCTCTCCAATCCTGGTGGCGCGCAACCCATCGCTCTCAACCGCGACGACAGTGCAGTCTGCGTGCTCAAGAATATGACCGGTCTTGCCGCCTGGCGCAGCACAAGCATCAAGCACGCGCATACCTGTCCCGACCTCTAACAACGGCGCGGCAAACTGCGCACCCGCATCCTGTACCGATGCCTCGCCCAGGGCAAACCCGGGTATCTGAGCTACCGGAACAGGCTTCTCGAGGATCAACGCAGTCGCAGAAAGCGCCGATGTGGCGATTCCTGCCGCCTTTAACCGTTCAGCAAATGCCTGCAGTGTGGTTTTTCGCAAATTAACGCGCAAACACATCGGCGGATGGCCATTGGACTGCGTCAGCACTTGCTCCCAACCCTGTGGATAGCTCTTCCTAAGCTTATCCACCCACCACTGCGGGTGGCGCCAATGCACGGCTTCGTTCAACTCTGCGTCCCGCTCAAGCAACTCGCGGTTGCGCAAAAAATTCCGCAGTATGGCGTTGGTCAGCCCGGCCGCTGGTTTCATCCGCCCTTGGCGCACCGCTTCAACGGCCTGATCGACCGTCGTGTGCGCGTATTGCGGTGCGGCGCGCAATTCATTCAGGGCCACTAATAAAAGCGCTCGCAACTCGGGAATAGCGAGTGGCTTGTGCAACAAGGCGTCAAGGAGCGCGTCATTGATACCGTGCTCGCGTAGCGTGCGATAAGAAAGATCGCGCGTTGCGGCTTTCAAGCCATCGCCGTAAGGGGACCGGCTCAATATGCGCGTAAGTGCTTTTCCCAGACTCTCCCCCGCTACAACGGCCGCTACAACAGTGGCAGACAATCCCATGGATTGGGCTAACGAGTGTGCAAAGGGAGGTGTCGTTGTCATGGCGCGCCCATTCTATCTGCTTGGCCGCCCCTGTTGAGGGCCTTACGCGAGCGAAAACGATGATTGGGTAATTGCTGCGCTATGAGCCGATCGTCGGTGACTCACAGCGGTTTCCGGCGCGCACCGGAATACCCAGGGAAAATTCACGGGCGTGCAGCCGCCGGCCCCCGGCCCGCTGCAATTCAAGCAATTGCAGCGCGCCCTGCCCGCAAGCGACACGCAAGACACCATCCTCAAAGGCCAGCACCTCGCCAGGCAGCCCAGTTCCATCGCAGAGCCTTGCCTGCCAGATTTTGAATTCAACGCCATTGAGCCGCGTCACAGTTCCAGGGGAGGGGCTGAATGCCCGCACTTTGCGTTCAATCAAGATCGCGGGTTCATTCCAATTTATACGTGACTCGCGTTTTTCTATTTTTGCCGCGTAAGTGACACCCGCGGCAGGTTGCGGCTGCGCAATCCACGTCACCGCCCCCCCCAGACTCGTGGCACGAAGCTCATCCAGGAAATCAACAATTAGTTGTGCGCCCACCTCCGTAAGCTTTTCCAGCAAGCTCCCGGAGGTGTCGTCAACACCAATCACAATATTTCGGCGTTTCAGCACCGGACCGGTATCAAGGCCCGCGTCCATTTGCATGATGCAAACACCGGTTTCCCTGTCTCCGGCCAGAATGGCACGTTGCACCGGGGCAGCGCCACGCCAACGTGGCAACAACGACGCGTGAATATTCAGTGCCCCCTGCGGCGCAATATCAAGCACGGACTGCGGAAGAATGAGTCCGTATGCCACCACAACAATCACCTCTGGCGCAGCCGCTACGACCCGGGCACAGGCTTCAGCATCTTTCAAGCTTAACGGTTGGAAGAGCGGTATGCCATGCTCCAGCGCCACTTCTTTAACAGCGCTTTGTTTTTCTTTTAATCCCCGTCCACTGGGCCGATCCGGCTGAGTAAGCACTAACGAAACTTCATGCCCAACCGATGTCAGCGCGGTCAGCGCAGATGCCGCGAATTGCGGCGTACCAGCAAAGACAAGCCTCATGGGGGTCAGACCCGGGTCAGGCCGTAGTTTTCCGCTGCTGCTGCTTTTCCAGCTTGGCGCGAATGCGCGTCTGTTTCAGCCGCGACAGATACTCTACAAACACCTTACCCTTGAGATGGTCTATTTCATGTTGCACACAAACCGCAAGAAAGCCCCTTGCCTCGAGAGAAAACGGCTTTCCATCCCGCCCCAACGCCCGAACAGTAACTTGCTCCGCGCGTTCAACCTCATCATAAAACCCGGGCACAGAAAGACAACCTTCTTCATAAACCTGCAAACCTGACTTTGCAATAATCTCAGGGTTAATCAGTGTGAGTAGGCTATCTCGTGTTTCCGAGATATCAATCACGATAACCTGTTTGTGCACATTAACCTGGGTCGCGGCGAGACCGACACCAGGTGCGGAATACATGGTCTCCGCCATATGACTGACCAGGTTACGAATTGCCTCATCTACCTGCCTAACCGGCTTGGCAATCGTTTGCAGGCGGGAATCGGGGTAACGTAAAATCTCTAAAAGCATAAAAACTTGCTGATTGAATAGATTAGGTGCTAAATTTTACCTAAACTGTACGATATTACCAGCCAGCCTTCGGAGTTTAATAAACGCGACCGTGCCATCGATTCTTAATCGATGTGCGCAAATTCACGTGAATTAGCCTCCGTCGATGCGAGAATGGGGGTCAAAATTCCAATGCACAAGTCACTTATGCCGCGTTCGACCATAGCTGCGTTGTTATTCGCGCTCAGCCTGCCCGCGTTTGCCCAGCAAGCCGCCACACCGCAAATTCAGGAAAACGCCCCGGATCGCTACATTGTAGAAAAAGGCGATACCCTTTGGGCCATTTCGGGAAAATTCCTCAAGGAACCTTGGCGTTGGGCTGAAATCTGGAAACTTAACAGGGATGAGATAAAGAATCCAAATCGGATTTATCCCGGCAACGTGATTTTACTTGACCGATCTGCCGGTGAAGCACGTTTAAAACTGTTGTCGGACACGGTCACGCTTTCTCCGCGCATCAGAAGCGAATCCACCAGCGTGGCCATTCCGTCCATCCCCTCTTCAATTATCGAGCCGTTTTTAGCGCAGCCCCTAGTCATCGAACAAGATGGCCTCGATAGAGCCCCCAGAGTTGTCGCCACCGAGGACGGACGGGTCAACATCGGCGCAGGCAGTCTCGCCTATGTCAGCGGACTTGGAGACAGCAAAGTTGCGACGTGGCAACTTTACCGACCGGGTAAAGCGTTAATTGATCCAGAAAGCAAAAAGACGCTCGGCTACGAAGCGATTTTTCTCGGGACAGGAACCGTCGAAAAAACAGGCGATCCCGCCTCAATACGGATAATTTCAGCGCGGCAAGAAATAGGCCGAGGAGACCGGCTCGTTCCAGTTGGCCCCCCCCAAGCTAACGACTACCTTCCTCACGCCCCCCAAAATGCCCTGAGCGGTCGCGTCCTTTCCATATTCGGGGGGCTACGCGAAGCCGGGCGCAATTCCATCGTCACACTGAATCGCGGCGCACGCGACGGCATTGAAAACGGGCATGTCCTTGCGCTATATAGGTTGGGTAATACCGTAGAGGACAAAATAACGGGCGGTAGTGCGCGTTCAGAAAATGTCATCAAGCTTCCTAACGAGCGTTACGGATTAGTTTTCGTTTTCCGTACATTCGACCAGGTATCCTACGCACTGGTCATGGAAAGCTCGCGATCGGTTACGACCAACGACGTAGTGCAAAAGCCCTGACCTGCCGCAATGAGGCCTGATCCTGGACTTGCCGCCTGGATTCGGCTAAGTCTGATTGACGGACTTGGGCCGGCTACGTTTCGTAAACTTCTTTCGGTCTTTGGTCTTCCCGATCAAATACTGGGAGCCAGTCATGCGAACCTTTCCCGGTTTGTGCCTACGGCGATGGCGCAACAGATTCTTCAAGAGACGCACGAGGCACGGATAGCCGCCACGCTGGATTGGGCAGGGCACGACGGCAACACAATACTCACGCTAGCAGACAAAGCCTATCCGCGGTTGTTACTTGAAATAGCCGATCCTCCCCCATTGCTTTACTTACGTGGGCAAACCGCGTTGCTGGAAAAAAACGGACTCGCGATCGTCGGCAGCCGAAACGCCTCTCCTCAAGGCCTCGCCAATGCCGAGGGTTTTGCCCGTGCATTCAGCGACGCCGGACTCACAATCATCAGCGGATTGGCGCTCGGCGTTGACGCAGCAGCGCATCGCGGCGGTCTTAGCGGATCGGGCTCCACGATCGCGGTCTTGGGCACGGGTGCAGACTCCCTCTATCCAGCCTCCAACCGCAAGCTTGGTGAGGAAATCGCAAACAGAGGCTTGCTAGTTTCCGAGTTTCCCGTTGGAACGCCGCCCGTCGCGGCAAATTTCCCCCGACGCAACCGTTTGATTTCCGGTTTGGCGCGCGGATGCCTCGTCGTCGAAGCCGCCGTATCGAGTGGCTCTCTGATCACCGCCAGACAGGCCGGCGAACAGGGAAGGGAGGTTTTCGCGATACCTGGCTCTATCCACTCGCCGCTTTCACGTGGATGTCACTTGCTCATAAAGCAGGGTGCCAAGCTGGTTGAAAGCGCAGCCGACGTGCTCGAGGAATTAGGCGCGGTAGAACCGACCAATAGGGGGAGTATCCCCAAAGAATCGGGGGTGGATAATGAACTACTACTACATATGGGGTACGACGTTTGTACCCTGGATGCACTGGTAAGCCGTTCGCGCTTGACGGTGGACGCCGTATCGGCGATGCTATTAAATCTGGAGCTTGAAGGAAAAATAGCCAGCCTTCCCGGAGGGCGCTTTCAACGACTATCCTAAGGCCTGAGATCGACCGCTCAACATGTACGAAGTCCTCGTCTATTTATTCGAAAACTACTATCAGGCCGATCTGACGCCGGATCACGGCTCTCTTCAGAGAAAACTGACAGCCGCAGGTTTCGAGAATGAGGATGTGCACGATGCGCTTGACTGGCTGAAGAGCCTCACTGATGTTCCTCAGGCCGCTCTACCTGAAGCAATAGACCTCTCGGATGCGTTTCGAGGTTACGCGCCCAAAGAATTCGGCAAGCTTTCCGCTGAAAGCCGCGGCTTTATTGCTTTTTTGGAAAGCGCTGGAGTACTCACACCTATACTGCGAGAAATCATCATCGAGCGTGCGATGGCGGTAGCAGACGAGTCTGTTGGTTTGGACAAGCTTAGGGTCATCGTACTCATGGTGCTCTGGACTCAACACGGAAACGTCGACACGCTCATTCTGGACGAACTTCTTCCAGATGGTTCTCAGCGTCAGGTACATTGAGTCATCATGATAGCAACGGCGAGAAAATCGTACCGTTAAAGCATTTAGCTTGCATTTTGGCGCAAGCGGCTCTTATTATGCTGCGCTTTTAGCGTTCTGCCCTCTGTTGGGTCAGCGCCTCCTTTCCAGCAACACCACAACAGTCAATTGCGTGCATAGCCTATATGGGTAAAAAGCTCATCATTGCCGAGAAGCCCTCGGTTGCCGGCGATATTTCAAAAGCACTTGGCGGATTCACGCGCCACGGCGATTATTACGAGAGCGACGATTACGTCCTGTCCTCCGCAGTTGGTCATCTGCTTGAGCTTGTTGCGCCCGAGGGACACGAGGTAAAGCGCGGCAAGTGGTCTTTTGCTAATCTGCCCGTGATCCCGCCCCACTTCGACCTGAAGCCGATTGAGCGCTCCGAGGATCGCCTCAAAGTGCTTGTCAAACTGCTGAAACGCAAAGACGTAAGCGGAATCATAAACGCATGCGACGCCGGTCGCGAAGGCGAGCTGATTTTCCGTTACATCATCCAACACGCGAGCGTTAAAAAACCCATCGAACGCCTCTGGTTGCAGTCCATGACTCAAGCTTCGATCTGTGACGGTTTTGACGCATTACGCAAAGACAAGGACATGATCCCTCTGGCTGACGCCGCAGTATGTCGCTCGGAATCGGATTGGCTCATCGGAATTAACGGCACCCGTGCAATGACGGCCTTCAACTCCAAGGAGGGTGGTTTTTACAAAACAACCGTCGGTCGGGTGCAAACACCCACACTTGCTGTCCTGGTTGAACGCGAGCAACGGATTCGCAGTTTTGTACCGCATGACTATTGGGAAGTGCACGCTACATTTGCCGGGAAGGGCGGTGAGTATAAAGGCCGCTGGTTCGATGAGTCCTTTGACCGCGGGTCCAAGGCGGACAACGCGGAGTTACGGTCCGAACGCCTATGGGAGGCAAAGAAAGCCGAAGCACTCCGCGATAAGTGTGATGGCCAACCCGGGGTAGTCGAAGAAGAGAGTAAGCCGACAACACAGGCAGCACCGGCGCTTTTCGACCTGACGAGCCTGCAGCGGGAGGCGAACGGTCGTTTTGGCTTTTCCGCAAAAACCACCCTATCCATAGCGCAAGCTCTGTATGAAAAGCACAAAGTCCTCACCTATCCAAGAACGGACTCCAAGGCTTTGCCCGAGGATTACATACCAACGGTGATGGGCACGATGAAAATGCTCTCGGTTGGCAGCTATGCGCCGTTTGCCAAGGAGATCATCAAAGGCAAGTGGGTAAAGCCCAATAAGCGAATTTTTAACAACGCCAAGATTTCCGATCACCACGCGATCATTCCAACGTTGCAGGCGCCAAAAGCACTATCGGAAATTGAAACAAAACTCTACGATCTCGTCGTCAAGCGCTTCCTTTCAGTTTTTTTTCCTTCAGCCGAGTTTCTTGTCACCACGCGCATCACCCGAGTCGCGGGTGAGCCGTTCCGCAGCGAGGGTCGCGTAATGGTCGCCGCCGGTTGGTTGGCAATTTACGGCAAAGAAGCGGAGACCGGAGAGGCACCGACACTCGCTGCTGTACCCGATAAAAAGGTATCCGCTATCGCCGTTGATATCCTGGCAACACAAACAAAGCCTCCGGCGCGATTTAGTGAGGCTACCCTGCTCTCTGCAATGGAGGGGGCTGGAAAATTGATCGAAGATGAAGAGTTACGTGAAGCGATGAGTGAGAAGGGTCTTGGTACACCCGCGACGCGCGCCTCCATTATCGAAGGTCTGATTTACGAAGACTACGTGCATCGCAATGGCCGAGAACTCGTGCCCTCGCCTAAGGCGTTCTCACTTTTATTTGCCTTAGGACATCTTGGTGTTACCGAGCTGGCGTCGCCGGAGCTTACAGGGGATTGGGAATTCAAACTGCGGCAGATCGAGCAAGGCAAGCTGGATCGTACTGAGTTCATGAGTCACATCGTCGATACGGCGCGAGACATGGTCGAGCGCATCAAGGGCGGCAACATCCCTGAAGATGCTTTTCTTACGCTTGATGCGCCTTGCCCGAAATGTAGTGGAAAAGTTGTCGAAAACTACCGTAAATTTCAATGTCAAAATTGCGATTTCACCATTTGGAAGGTGATGTCCAGTCGCGAATTTGCTCCCGAGGAAATCGAAACCCTCATCACCACCAAAGCTGTCGGCCCGCTGCAAGGCTTTCGCAGCCGTCTGGGTCGACCATTTGCTGCCGCGATGAAACTGTCGCCCGAATTTAAGGCAGAATTTGATTTTGGTTCCGACGGCGCCGACGGTGAAGAGGTTGATTTTTCTGGCCTCGAACCCTTAGGTGCCTGTCCAAAGTGCAATAACCGGGTATTCGAATTGCCAATGGCTTACACCTGTGAAAAAAGTGTCGGGCCAAACAAAAATTGTGACTTCCGGTCAGGGAAAATAATTCTGCAGCAAACGGTAGGCTTGGAACAAATGAAAAAACTTCTGACTACCGGCTCGACGGATTTATTGACGGATTTTATTTCAAACAAGAATCGAAGAAAATTCTCTGCGTTTCTTGTGCGCGACCCGTCTGGAAAAGTCGTATTCAAATTCCAGGATAAGAAACCCAAAGCAGTCGCAACACCAAAAGCCGAGGTTGTCGGGGACGCTCCGCCGACAAAGAAAGCTAAACCCGCTGCAAAAAAGAAATCCGCGCGTACTCCTGCAAAGCGCAAAACAGCCTGATTGAAAAAAACGTACCGAGCGTCGATTAACTCAGTTTATACAGCGGTCACACATCCAGCCTCGCGACCAAGGCATTCTGTTCAATGAACGCGCGGCGTGGCTCCACTTCATCGCCCATCAGTTTCGTAAATATTTCATCAGCGGCAATGCCATCGTCGATCTGAACCCTCATCAAGCGGCGAACGGTGGGATCCATGGTTGTTTCCCATAGTTGGCTGGGATTCATTTCACCAAGCCCTTTGTAACGCTGAATGGTGGCGCTGCGTTCGACCTCAGCTAACAACCAGCGCATAGCTTGTTGAAACTCCGGCACGGCTTGCTGCTTCTCGCCGCGCTTAATTACAGCCCCCTCACCAACAAGACCTTCTAGCATCTTCGCCGTGTTCTCGATTTGCCGATAATCCCCAGAAACCAGGAAATCCTCATCAATCGCCGAACTACGAAGATTTCCGTGGTGATTCCGCTCTAATATTATTTTTTGCCGTTCGTGTTTTTCGTCAAATTGGGCGCGCACAATAATGTCACTGCTGCCCAGCGCATGTTTTATACGTAAAGCCGAGGCGACCGCGTTCTCCTGATTCGACAAATCGACCTTTACACCCCGCATAAGCACATGCAGGACATCAGTATCGATCATTCGCGCCAGGCGATTCACCACTGCCTCCGCCAACAAATATGAACGAGCCAACTGCTCTAAAGCCTCTCCCTCAATCGCCTTTGCTTCTAAGCTCGGGACTAGGGAAGCGCCTACTAAGGCCTGTCGCAGCATGAACTGGTCGCGTTCATGGTCATCCTTAAGATAGCGTTCCTCCTTGCCCAGTTTCACTTTGTAAAGGGGCGGTTGCGCTATATAAATATGGCCTTTTTCGACCAAATCGGGCATCTGACGATAAAAGAATGTAAGCAGCAGGGTTCGAATGTGTGCGCCGTCTACATCAGCGTCGGTCATTATAATAATTCGGTGATAGCGTAACTTTCCGAGGTTATAGTCGTCTTTTATCCCCGTACCTAACGCCGTTATAAGCGTTGCGATTTCCGCAAATGCGATTAGTTTGTCGAAGCGCGCTTTTTCGACGTTGAGAATCTTTCCCTTCAAGGGCAAGATAGCTTGAAACTTCCTGTCCCGACCTTGTTTAGCAGACCCGCCTGCTGAATCACCCTCGACAAGATAAAGTTCACAAAGCGTCGGGTCTTTTTCCTGACAATCAGCAAGTTTTCCTGGCAAACCCATTCCATCAAGAACGCCTTTTCTGCGCGTCATTTCCCGCGCTTTTCGGGCCGCCTCTCGGGCCCTTGCGGCATCCACAATCTTGCCGCAAATGATCTTGGCATCGTTCGGGCGCTCAAGCAGGAATTCTGCGAGTTTCTGTGAGACAACCTCCTGAACAACCGGCTGAACCTCGGAAGAAACAAGTTTATCTTTTGTCTGCGAAGAGAATTTGGGTTCTGGTACCTTCACCGATAGCACGCAGGAGAGCCCCTCGCGCATGTCGTCGCCAGTGGTGTCTACTTTCGCTTTTTTTGCTACTTCGCTGCTATCTATGTAGTTATTGAGTGTGCGTGTCATCGCCATACGCAAACCCGTCAGGTGAGATCCTCCATCGCGCTGCGGAATATTATTGGTAAAGCACAGTACCTGCTCCTGGTAGGAATCGTTCCACTGCATTGCCACCTCTACGGTAATACCGTCTTTCTGACCAATCGCGTGAAATGCTGTGTTATGTAACACTGACTTTGCGCGATTAATATACTCAACGAAGCCCTTTACACCACCGGAGTGTTCAAAGCTTTCCTCTTTTCCGTTTCTCTGATCAACAAGTAATATTTTTACACCATTGTTAAGGAAAGATAGTTCACGCAAGCGCTTGGCAATGATGTCGTAATGAAACTCAACGACACCGAAAGTTTCAGTGCTCGCCATAAAATGAACTTCTGTCCCTTTTCGTTCACTTTTAGCTATTATTTTTAGGGGCTCTACCGCGACTCCACGCCGGAATTCAATAAAGTTAGTTTGCCCATCACGTTTTATGGTCAGCCGCAACCAGTCGGAAAGCGCATTAACCACCGACACGCCGACACCATGCAGCCCGCCAGAAATTTTGTAGGCGTTATCATCAAATTTTCCTCCTGCATGTAGTTCTGTCATCACAATTTCGGCGGCAGAGCGTTTAAATTCGTCGTCTTCTTTTATCCCCGTCGGAATCCCGCGTCCGTTATCCGTTACGCTGATTGAGTTATCGCCATGTATCGTCACCGTTATTTCGTCACAGTGTCCGGCTAAAGCCTCATCAATCGCGTTATCGACGACTTCAAAAACCATGTGGTGCAGCCCGGTACCATCGGTAGTATCCCCGATATACATGCCTGGACGCTTACGTACAGCGTCAAGACCCTTGAGAATCTTGATACTGTCGGAGTCGTATGCTTTGGTTACATTGCTGCTGGCTTCGCTCATTGCTTTCCTGATTTTTTGTTATGGAGTATTTCAGATACGCATCGGCATAACGACATACTTGAAGTCTTCTTGGCCTGGTTTTGTTATTAACGCGCTTGAATTTGCATCGCCTAGCGCGCAATCAATTTCTTCAACTTCTAGGTTATTTAAAACATCCAAGAGATATTGCACATTAAAACCTATGTCGAGTACTTCACCTTTGTAGTCCACATCGAGTTCCTCTTGCGCTTCTTCCTGTTCGTTGTTACTACAACTGATCTTCAAACTTCCTTCCGCCAAAATCCAACGCACACCTTTGAACTTGTCGCTGGTTAAAATCGAGGCTCGCTGCAAAGCGGCTTGCAAAACAGTTCTTTTAAGTGTTATTTTTTTCGGGTGATTCTTGGGAATTACCCTTGTGTAGTCGGGAAATTTTCCATCTACAAGCTTTGATTGGATCACTATGCCGTTGAAGGAAAAACAAGCCTGCCCAGCCCCTATTGCCACGGCTACAGGGGCGTCACCGTCTTCGAGCAATCGCGCTAATTCTAGGACTGTCTTTCGCGGCAAAATGACTTCTTGCTTGGTCGATACGGCGCCCGGTTGAGCGCTGGACGCATAGGCGAGCCGATGCCCGTCTGTGGCTACTACCTTCAACCCCTCTTCATCAATAACTAAAAGAAGTCCATTGAGGTAATAACGGATATCTTGCTGGGCCATAGAATAAAGAACCAGGCCTACTAAATGTTTCAGCGTTTTTTGGGCTATCGAAAAATTCGAAGACACCTCACCCGCCGACATGCGCGGAAAGTCCTCTGGAGGCAAGGTTTGCAGATTGAATCTGCTTTTACCTGCTTTTACTTGCATTCTTTTTTCCGCGAGCGACAACACGACTTCTGCCTGATCGGGTAGGGCACGTAGGATATCTAAAAGTTTTCTGGCGCCAACGGTAACGGCTTTGTCCTCGCCTTCACATGGCATATCTGCAGATACTTCTATTTCTATGTCGGTCGCGACGAAGGCAAGAACCCCTTTTTTTCTCGACAAAAGGACATTGGAGAGAATTGGCAGGGTATGTCTGCGTTCTATAATTCCCGAAACAGCCTGTAAGGGTTTTAGTAAGTTTTCTCTGGTTGTCTTTATTAGATTCATATCTTTGAATACCCCTGGTAATGATAATGAAGGGCACGCTTTTTCGGGAAAACAACTAAATATTCAATCCGTTTAAGCAGTTACTTGCCATAAGCTATGTGCACATCCATCGGTTAGCGTATGTATAACCGGGGAAAAAAAACGCACACTTTCATGCATAAACGGTTTATCCACAAAGCACCCACAGTTACTTAGCCTTTTAATACCTGCTCCAAAACATGAAAATCGCGATTCATCATGGTGTCTTTTTCCCGCAAAGACGCAATCGTGCGGCACGCATGTAATACAGTCGTGTGATCGCGATTCCCAAAAGCCTCGCCGATTTCTGGAAAACTCATTGACGTTAGTTCCTTTGCAAGGGCCATTGCGACTTGCCTGGGCCGCGCAATATTTCGACTACGTTTCTTGGAATGCATATCGGACATCTTAAGTTTGTAATAATCAGCAACGGTTTTTTGGATGTTTTCAATTGAAATTTGCCGGTGTTGCAATGAAAGTAAATCCCTTAGCGCTTCCTTTGCCAAATCTAGTGTTATGTCTTTGCCAGTGAATCGTGAGAAGGCAATCACGCTTTTTAAAGCGCCTTCCAATTCACGCACGTTTGATCGAATGTGTTTAGCTACAAAAAAGGCGACTTCTTCAGGTAATTTGAGGCCGACTGCTTCAGCCTTTTTTAAAATGATTGCAACGCGCATTTCTTGTTCCGGGGGTTCTATAGCGACAGTAAGCCCCCAAGAAAAACGTGATTTTAGGCGTTCGCCCAGTCCGGCAATGTCCCTGGGATAGGTGTCACAAGTAATGATTACTTGTTTGCGAGTCTCGATCAGTGCGTTGAACGCGTAGAAAAACTCTTCTTGAGTCCGATCTTTACCCGTAAAGAATTGGATGTCATCGATTAGCAACGCGTCAAGCGCGTGGTAATAGCGTTTAAACTCATCGAAAGACTTTTGTTGATAGGCTTTTACAACATCTGATATGTATTGGGCTGCATGGAGGTATCTAACCTTTGACCCGGGGAAACGAGCGCTGATGTGGTTTCCTACGGCGTGCATAAGGTGCGTTTTTCCCAGCCCGACACCGCCATAAATAAAAAGGGGGTTGTACGATGTGCCTGGGTTGTCCGCGACCTGCATTGCTGCAGCACGAGCAAGTTGGTTGGCTTTCCCAGGAACAAAATTTTCAAAAGTGAAATCTGTTATGAGGCTGGATCGATCAACGACGGGTTTGGCCGGTAATACCTTCGAAAATGATGTTTTCGATGGCGTTGGGTCGTGTCGTGTTTTTGGCACGGCGCTGCTCGCGCTGGGTTCCTCTGTCGCGGTCAGTGTCATTGATAGGCGCATCGGGGTACCAAAAAACTCGCCCGCCAAATGTTCAATTCTTGAGGCGACGCGCTCGTTAATCCACTGCAACACATAGCGATTTGGGGCCAGTAACGTAAACTGTCCCGTCGTGTGGTCCGCCACACCCATACGAAGTGGCCGAACCCAAGTGTTAAATTGCTGATTAGGCAGCTCTTTTTCAAGCTGGTTTGCACAGGAAGACCAGAAGCTGTCAGTCATTTTTAGGCAAGGCAATACTGTGGACACAGCGTGAAAAGAGAGCTGGATTTTACTCCCTAAAATGTGAGTTATCCACAGGCAAGGGTAAAAATTAACCTTGACGCCACCCTATCTTAACCCGTCTAATAACGGGTTCAATTAAGGCAAGAAAGCAGAATCATGAAACGCACTTACCAACCATCCGTTGTACGCCGCAAGCGCACCCATGGTTTTCTTGTTCGCATGAAAACCAAAAGCGGCCGCGCAGTTATTCGCGCTCGTCGCGCTAAAGGCCGGGCCAGTCTGGCTGTTTGAACGAGCGGTTATCCTATCCGAAGAGTCGGCGGCTAAACGAAGCCCGCGTAGCCGCGTCGTTTCTTAACGAGCCTGTAGCGCGATCGCGTTTTTTCCTAGTTTATAGATGCGGTAATGGACAGCCTTATTCACGGCTAGGAATGGTTGTGCCCAAGCGCCTTTTAAGTCGTGCCGTGGATCGGAATCGCGTTAAACGAATCGTACGGGAACGATTTCGACTGGCACAAGGACAGCTCGCCGGCCATGATTGGTTAGTTCGACTTACGCGTGCGCCGCTTTCGCGCGATGACGTGCCTAGAGATGTCGACTCCCTGTTCTGCGTCGCCGATGCTAACTAAGGCTTTAGTGTTTGTTATTCGCGCTTATCGATATGCGATCAGCCCGATGCTGGGAGATCGTTGCAGATTTGCGCCATCCTGTTCGGCGTTTGCCGAGGAGGCGATCGTACGTCATGGCTTGATGAGGGGCGGTTGGTTGGCTATCCGCCGAATTTCACGATGCCATCCCTGGAACCCCGGCGGTTATGACCCCGTCCCGTAAGAGATCTTTCCGCAATGGATACCCAGAGACTGATACTGTTTTTCGTGTTTTCTTTTTCACTCCTGATGTTGTGGGAGTCATGGCAAAAGGAAAATCGCCCCGCTACGCTGGTCGTCGCTCAGAACACGACATCATCGGTTCCAAGTCCCGTTCCGGTTGTGGGGGTAAGTGGATCGGCTGGAGTAACGCCGATGCCTTCGACTGGCCTATCTACTCCGCGTCCCGACGCAGTGCCTGGCGCTGTGGTCGTGGGAAGCCCAATGACAGCGCCCGCAGGACGCCAACGGGTGCGGGTGCGCACTGATGTGTTGGCGGCTGAGATTGATTCTCAAGGTGGAGATTTGGTGTTTTTGGAGTTTTTGAATCAAAAAGACATTATTGACCCCAAAAAAAATCTGATCCTCCTTTCACCAGAGCACCAATACGCCGTTCAGAGTGGTTTGATCGGTCCCAATCTACCCAACCATAGGACCCTGTTTGCAACAAGCGCGAAAGAAGTGGTCCTTGCTGACGGCCAGGAATCGGTTGAACAAAAGCTGGAAGCAGTTACGCCGGATGGCATCAAGCTTATCAAAACCTATATTTTCCACCGCGGCAGTCACTTAATAGAAATACGCCAGGATATTGTTAATGGCAGTGCCAAGCCCTTATCCAGTCATGCCTATTTCCAGATTACGCGTGATGGTAGTGCGCCACCCGGGGATTCTGCAATGATGCAGACATATACTGGAGCTGCGGCGTTCACAGACCAGGAAAAATTTCAGAAAATAGCGTTTAGTGATATCGAAAAAGGGAAAGCGACATTTCCGAAAACACCCGATAACGGCTGGGTGGCAATTATTCAGCATTACTTCACAACGGCGTTAGTACCAAGCCAAAAGCAGCGCGAAGTGTATATGCGGAAACTTGATGGCAATCTTTTTGCCGTCGGCGTAATTTTGCCGCTTCTGACTCTCGCACCGGGTGCGACCACCAGTATATCTGTGCCCTTGTACTCGGGCCCCAATGACCAAGACAAACTCAAGTCGATCGCCTCTGGACTTGAACTTGTCGTGGATTATGGCTGGTTGACGGTTATTGCGGCACCACTATTCTGGGTGTTGCAGCATTTTTACAGCTGGGTTGGCAACTGGGGGGTGGCAATTATTTTGCTGACACTCGGACTTAAGTTGCTGTTCTATCCGCTTTCCGCCGCTAGCTATCGGTCTATGGCGAAGATGAAGCTGGTGGCGCCACGACTGACTAAGTTGCGTGAGCAATACGGTGACGATCGCATGAAGCTGAATCAGGCGATGATGGAAATGTACAAACAGGAAAAGATCAACCCTCTCGGCGGTTGTCTGCCCATCGTCGTTCAAATTCCGGTGTTCATTTCGCTTTACTGGGTGTTGCTCTCCAGTGTGGAGTTGCGCCATGCGTCGTGGTTGTGGATTCACGATCTGGCCGCGCCCGATGCAGGGTTTTTTACCATACCTGGAATCAATATGCCGGTTGGTGTCTTACCAATTGCCATGATGATCTCGATGGTTTTCCAGACTAAGCTGAACCCGACACCACCGGATCCCGTGCAGGCGAAAGTGATGATGATCATGCCGTTTGTTTTCGGGGTGATGTTCTTCTTCTTTCCGGCGGGTTTGGTGTTGTACTGGCTCGTTAACAACGTTCTGTCGATCGCGCAGCAATGGCAAATTACACGTATGGTTGAGGGTGCTAGAAAACCCGTTGTTGCGAAGCGCTGAGAGGCGCATTCGATGAAAGCCGCTGCTGATATCATTGCAGCAGTGGCGACCGCCCCGGGGCGCGGGGGCATTGGGGTTGTAAGAGTATCGGGCTACGATTTGTGTCCGCTTATGGCGGCGATTTTGGGCTCAAAGCCCAAGCCACGCATTGCGACCCGTAGTGTTTTCCTTGCTGCTGACGCAAGTCAAATCGATAACGGTATTGCTCTGTATTTTCCGGGTCCGGCATCTTTTACTGGTGAGGATGTGCTGGAATTACAAGGCCATGGCGGCCCGGTAGTGCTTGGAATGTTACTCAGACGTTGCCTGCAACTGGGGGCGCGCTTGGCTGAGCCCGGGGAGTTCACGCGTCGTGCTTTTCTCAACGATAAAATGGATTTGGCGCAAGCTGAAGCTGTTGCGGACCTGATTGAAGCGGCGTCTGAGCGTGCAGTGCGCAGTGCGCAGCGGTCTCTGAGTGGAGAGTTCTCGGCGCAAGTTAGCAGTCTCGCACGAGGGATTG
>Ga0214919_10005715_pt1 | contig 17476 bp, 27 predicted proteins | sample LL1503_MetaG_FD_177994 | JGI IMG/M metagenome (GOLD analysis project Ga0214919, IMG submission 177994) | Freshwater microbial communities from Lake Lanier, Atlanta, Georgia, United States - LL-1503 | ecosystem: Environmental > Aquatic > Freshwater > Lake | place: USA: Georgia | collected...
TTCCGGCCTAAAATCGTCCCCTGAATACCCTATATGGTAAATCCCCATACAAATTCATATATACTACTGCGTTTTCATGTCATAAACTTCAAAAAGTATCGTTTGACTCACAAATACCTCCTTAATTCCCCACCTGGCCCTCCCCGCCCCCCTTACTATTTGCAGATTTATCTTTCCGTGGCGCATGATGACGGCATTTTCCAGTGCCGACTACTGTTATCTTCCCACATCGTTCTCCTGAGGACTTAAGAATAGCGGTGCACTCTCCATCTTCTTCATGCTCAATTGTGTCACATTCATCTTGCTTACCTTCCCTAAATGAAGATACCTTGTGAATAATTCCAGAACGAACTTGCCGTGTTGACTCTAATGTCTTTATCTGCATACGAATCACTCCATCTAATTCTTTCACAGATGAATTAATTCCCTCCAGAAATTGGTCAATATTCTCCAATAATTGATTACGTGCACCCTGATCCGCCTCACCAACTACGGCCAATAATGCATGAATCGCCCAACATAATACTTCTCTTTGCAAATCCGATTCTATATCCATAAATGTTAGATAAATAATCGGCTTCTGTTTGGGTGTATTCTTTATTTGAAACTGTTTCTTCGCCGCAATGGGAGATACCAAAGAGATTAAGATACCACAATGCGCTTCTTCATCTGCATCTACATCTTTATTTAGTTTAGATACTTCGGATGAATTCACTGGCTGTGAATATTTCTTTGAATCCACTAAGATTTTGATCCGACCACCTGTCTGTTTCATTACCCACAGATGGAAATCTGCTGCATGATGAATAGCAGTCATATCCTTTACCTCAGAATATGGAAATGCATTCATAACTGTATCTTCTAACATTTCTAGAACGGTTGCTTCACCTTGTTTACCTATCATATGACTGCTCTTTGTATTCACTTGCGTACTTTCTAGCAATTGCGCTTGTAGAGATTGACATCTCTTATCCATCTCAACAATCTTTTCGCGCATAACAGCATGTGCTTCTGCCAACATATGAATATATTCCCCTTTTCCTTCTGACAAAGCTACCCTTTCTTTCATTGCGGATATCTCAGCCATTGTGGCAATCTCATAATCCTTGCGATAGCTATCTAGTGATTCCTTGACTCTGCGTGCAGTTTCGGCCTCCACGGATGATCGCAACTGTTGAACGAGACCTTCTGCTGCCGATGCACGTGCAATAGCATTTTCTGCAGATACTAATTTTGCTTGAACAGATTCTAATACGGCACATCTACCTTCCTGACGCCATGCTTCGGCCTTTGCAGAATCCTCTCCAGACATTGTTGCAGACCATTGCTCGTAGAGCTTACACTTTACAGTCTCATAGCAGATTGCGCCGAGATTTGCCATTGCAATTGCTTCTTCTTTAGAAACTCCATGATATGCACTATGGAGATCCGCAAGCAATATTGTCGTAGACATACTACAATCGCTTTCAGAAATAGAATCACAATCATATTTACCAAGAACTATGCCGGGGACCATTCGCCCTTTTCAAGGGTTGATGTTATTTTTGACATCTCACATAGTGCGATTTATCCTATCATATTTCAATAGTTTATTGTAGAGAATGTGCAACTGCACAAAGATGGTCAGTAGTGCACGGCAGGCTTCTATGAAACCAACTACTCCATCTAAAGCTGCTGTAGTACAGTCTACGCGAGCTATTGTTGTTCCAAGACAAGTTGTAGCTCCACCTACATCATCTCTTCCTGTATTGGATACATCCATATGGGGTCCTCCTCTATGGAACGTGCTGCACATTGCAGCTCAATATGGTCCGGCGCGATCCAGTCAGGCGAACTGGATGAATCTGATAAAAGCTCTACGTACCGGAATCCCTTGCCCGGATTGTACATCGCATTATAATACATGGCTGAATAGTCATCCTTTGAGAGCTTCATTAGTTCCTGGAGTATCATTTGATATAAGTAAATGGATCCTTGATCTTCATAATAATGTCAACTTACGAAATGGGAAACCCGCCTGGAGTATGGCACATGTTGCGACTGCATATAATAATCGCATTGCTACTGCAAAAGAATCTGCGGCATTTCTACAAGGTAAGATTGGGAATCAGGCATTCCATGCAATCATGACACTTCTGAATACTATGTCGTGAGCCTATTCATATTCACATGTCATCTTCTTACATGAGGATGAAACGCGAATAGTAATACCATGGTTATTTACGCACGGTTACGGGAGTTCCGGTTCCGGTTCCGGTTGCGGTTGCGAGACTGGGTCCTGTTACGGTTATGTTGACTCTCCTTACGGTGGTTGCGACGACGGCGAGTGGCACGGGAACGCCGTGCACCTCCAACTTTCGGGGCGAGCAATGCACCTGAAGAGGGCTGTTGACCGGAGTTCATTGTTTCTACATTGGGTGGACATTTTTTACCGCGCCGCGGAGGAGATCCTTAAGAAAATACACAACTACATGCCAAAGAGGATGAATAATCCTGCCGGGGACGGCAATGCTTTTGATCTTCCCATTGAACTCCGCGCAAATGAACTAACGCGCCGCATTCTAAACATTGACAGTAGATTCCGATCTAATCCCACCAGCACTACGAGCTCCAACTTCTATTACAGATTATTGGAATCATGTAAGAATATTCTGCGGATTCGTCTTACATCGGTTGAATTCCCCACAAACGTGAAATTATTTACGGCAAAACGACAGAATGTTATTCTCCGAATCATCTACGATCGGGCGAATCCTACCCAATATATTCTACATATACCGGATGGGAATTACACACCTGAACAGATGGTCACTACGATTCAGGCGGATCTGACCGCGAATCTTACATGGTTATCTGTTGCATATAACGCGATAGAAGAATCGTTCACGTTCACTGGGACACAGGTGTTTGCCGTGGATACTACCTATCATAGTCTTCCACGATTGTATACATATGGTCTCGGATACTATCTTGGGTTCACACAGAATTCCCACGTAGCAACTCTAGTGGCCGGTACATGGACGGTTTCGTCGGACGCTACCGCAGATTTTGTAGGGGATATGTATGCTTTCTTACGTGTAAATGATTATGATTGTGTGCGTCATCAAACTTCTGATCAGAAATTAACAGCTTTTGCGAAACTATCTCTTCGGGGTTCAGGAGATTATGGTTACGATGACCATACACGTGAAGTTGTCTTTACGAATCCACAGGATATTTCACGATTACATATACAGCTCGTGGATGCATATGGTGATCTGTTGGATATTGGGGATAGTACATTCAGTTTCTCGTTGGAGATCCTTGAGGTCAAAAACACGTCTCTCTACAACACTATACGCGATTCGCTGAGTATCCGTTATGTCTAGATGGAGCATAGTTGCCGACATTCTGGACACGTATCATTACGTTGCAACCATTCGTGAATCGCCTCCTTCTGAAAGATATGTCCGCAACTGGTAATGTTCGCGGTCTCTTTGCGAATAGGTTCCATTGTAATCGGACAGAGTTTTCTTTCTATTTCTGCAGTTGTCAACACGGATTCTACGAGATGTGGTGGAAAGGCCGCTGGTGGGGGACCTCTTGGTCGCGGAGGTGTAGCGGATGCCAAGGAGGCTGCCAATGCCAGTTCCAGTAGTCGTGTTGATTCGGATGGATGATATCTCTCCACAGTCATTGGCATATCTACGTGTAACCGTGGGCGGAGAAGTCTATCTAGAATGGATAGTTGGCCCTGTGAGAGTGGAGGTGGATCATCCATCAGATGCTGTAGGGCTATGAGTTGATCATTCTCTTCTATTTGATCTTCGCGGATACCTTCCATGAATTGACCGTCTGGAATCCATGGTGGAGTCAACATTTCGCGAATATCTGGTTCCTCTGCTGGAAGTAGACGGGGCCAAACAGTATGTCCAGGCATCGTGATTAGATGAGATGGCCTATCTAATGGACTGTAAATCCTATTCTGACCAGATTGCCAATCTCCCATTGTATGCATTGCAGGTACCCATCCATTCTCATCCCAATTTAGGAAGATGAGATCTCTGCGAAAGGGGTGGATATAGAAACGTCTTTGGTACATCCTGTATTATGCATACAGGATGCTACACGATTTCAAGTTTTTAGTAGGGTACCTGCTAAAAAGTGAAGGGCCACTGATCATGGTTCACATCCTGTACGATGATGACTCCTGCAAGAATCTTTCGTGAGACTATTTGTCCGAATGCCCCTGTGCGGAAGCGCAAGGCTGAGTTGTTTACCGATCACTATGATCTCGGTATTCTGCCTGGTGACTTTATCAAGCCTGATCCTTCCATGACACGTCTTGAGACACGGAAGTATCTCGTGGAAGAGATCCACCGATGGCTCACCGGAAATATCTGTGAGCACGCGGAAGAGATCCATATGGCCTACATGGATAACCACAGAATTGATCTTGTTTCCTATCTCTCTGGTCTCTGGCCGGCTGCAAGACTCTATGTGTTGTTCCGGTTGCTTGAGAAGCGACCGGAACTGCAAGAGGGTAATACATTCCGTCGTGTTGGGGAGTGGGCGGCACAGGTGTGTACCGATTATCTACAGGGCACCTTGGCTGTCACGGATCCGGCTACACGTCTGGCAATTGGGTTCGTGGATACCGACGAGTTGCCCTGTGGTACTACAATTGACACATTCTGGATGTATTCTCCGTTTGAGGCGCTGCGGAATGCTCCTCCCTTGGTTGATCACGAGGAGGAGGAGATATACGATATGACACCCCCCGATAGCTTTATCATCGTTGCATGCATTGCTATTGTGATTCCTCTACTCGCGGCAATTGTTCGGATGTTCTCATAACAAGGCCAAAAATGGATGGTCCGTTTGGTGTAATGAATTTTTTGTGGATCCACTTTCGGATCCGTGTCGTTGGCTTTGACGGAGTCTGTGTCTGGATCTGAGGCTGAGGCTGAGGCCAAGGGGTCTCCAATGGAGGAAGTGGAATATAGTTGTCTGTCATTTGCAACCCTGTAGGGGCTAACAGCTAGACATAGGCTGCTTCATGTTTTCACAGTGAAAGCGTAATGCTGCAACCTCTTCTCGGAGCATCGCGACTTGCTGTTGGAGTACATGAAGGATCATCACTGGTGTTTGACTCTGAGATCCTTGTGTTGCCCCCTTCAGAGCCTTCTCATGGGCCTTGGCGGCCTCCTTCAGAGCCTTCTCGTGAGTCTTGGCCTCGCGTTCGGCCTCCTTGAGAGCCTTCTCGTGAGCCTTGGCATCGGAGGACACGGATTGTGTGTCAGTCTCCTTGAGAGCCTTAGCCGCCTTCTTGGCCTCACGTTCGGCCTCCTTGAGAGCCTTCTCGTGAGCCTTGGCGGCTTTCTTGACTTCTCGCTCGTGAGCCTTGGCGGCTTTCTTGACTTCTCGCTCGTGAGCCTTGGCGGCCTTCTCTGCTTCCTTCTCCGCTCGCTTAGCTAGATCAACAGGACGTCCACGGCCGCGCTTAGGAACGAGTGCAAAGCTCTCCATTTGAACGTGTGGTTTGTAAATATGTCTTTATATTTACTGACCTAATGGATGTTGCAGGGGGTGTACTACATTTCAAGTTTTTATACCTCATCAATATTTATCTCCTCATCGGGTTCCGCTACATTTCTGTCAAACTCAAAGGCATCTTCTTCTGCGACTGTACCGGCCGATGCAAAGAACCCCATTGGGATATGTACGCCCAGTTTCTCCAACTTACGTTTCGCAGCGGATGCATTGGAAGGAGACAGTTTGGCACTTGCGAAACTTCCACGGATTATGATCACATCTCCTGCACACATACAGTTTGCTCTATCTGTCTTTGTGCTAGAACGTCCTTTGAACTTCAATGTGCCGCTGATCGGAACGGATACACCCTCTGTACCATCCTGTAGATTGACTTCTAGACGTCCTCCGCCTGTTGCACGCGTTACACGGGCTAGTGTAAGAGCCTCTTCCTCCAACAGTGTAGTTAACTGATCTACAGTTGTTGCTGTGGCAACGATCTGGAGATAATCCTTTACACAATCCGCGTTCTTACTCAGTGCCCTTCGGGCACCCTTTCCGAGTTTCGTACCTGTAGCTTGGCTGCGACCCTTATGTTCTTCAGGTTCAGACATGGTTCGTACATGGCATGGTATGGTTGCTTCTAGCGATCATCTTTACCAAAATTGGTTTTTGTTTGGATTCCCAGTGCGTTCATAGCATCCCAGCGCGGTCAAGATAGCTTCCCACTGCCCTGTGAACGACCAACGCTTTTCCCAGAAGTTCACCTTCAAAGGCGCGGGCTGCCTCTAGGTCGCTCGTCAGACTGGCTATCTGGTTGCGGAGCGTCTGTGCTTCTTGTGCAGCCAAGGCGCGGGCTGCCTCTAGGTCGCTCGTCAGACTGGCTATCTGGTTGCGGAGCGTCTGTGCTTCCTCTTCCTCAGGTGGTGGGGAAGGAGGTAGAAGATGCTCTGGATCAATCGGAACAATCACATGTCCATTGAAGGTAAGCTTGCCGTTGCTCACCGAGCTGAAGAACCAGGCTGAGCCAGCAAAGTGGCTGCCCGCTGGTAGATCCATCTCGGTTACTACACCCAGGTAACGCGATCCTTCCGTAACACGACGTCTCTCACACGATACGCATAGTGGAAGGCCATTCTTTGGCTTGTTCTTGCACTGGATCGCGTGGTAGATCAGTGGCTTCCAGCGGCGGTCTGGTTCTCCAGCACGACGACCTATACACTTACCCTCATTGACGGAGGACGGATGAAAGGAAGAAATTGAGGGAGGGTTCATTACTGTCTTTCGTAGCGAACCTAAGTGACTGTGTTGGTGGGTTGGTGTGTGTCAACCTTTTTCACGTGACAAAAATCTTTTTTGGGTTTTTGGGGAGAGTCTTTCACTTGGACTTCTCCTTCTTGGACTTCGCCTTCTTGGCCTTCACCTCCTTCATGTCCTCCACCTCCTTCATGTCCTCCACCTTCTTCATCAACACACAGTCGTCTGACAACACCGCAAACCGGTTGTTGCCGGCAGGGACAATGCCATTCTCAGTCTTGTAGCCGAACATGGATTCTGTGGGATTCGTTACTTTCTTTCGTAGCGAACCTAAGTGACTGTGTTGGTGGGTTGGTGTGCGTCAACTTTTTCACGTGACAAAAATCTTTTTTTGGGTTTTTGGGGTTTTTGGGGGTTTTTGGGAGGATTTAGATGGCACCCACATCCACGACGCCATCGGTCTCCGAATCGGATGCAACGGCTACACCTGATCGCAGGGCTGCTGCGCGGGCCACTGTTGCCTTGATCTCTGACATGGTCACTGCCTCCGCTGCTGCCTGGTCCGTGCGGTCAAACAGGTCGTCGTCACCGGACACGGTGAAGAAGCCGGCTGGCGTTGCGATCCTGAGATCACCGAAGACACTGCGGATGTAGGAGGCCGTTGCGGCACTCATCTTTCCCGCTGCAATGCCACCGCGCACCACCACATAGTCGCCCTGGCACATACAGTTGGCACGATCCGTCTTCGTGGCTGCCTTGCCCTTCATCTTGATGCTCCCACCAATCGGCACCGATACCTCCTCTCCGTCCATCAACTGCACATTGACACGTCCGCCGCCAACCGTCCGCGTCACCTTCGCCAGGATCAACGCAGACCTCTCCATGACCTCCTGCAACCGCACGCCTCCGTACTGGCTTCCTGACTCAAGTGCCCTGTCGCAGAGATCCACCATCTCATCCACGCACTCCGCGTTCTTCGTCAACGCCCGCATCGCCGCCTTACCTAGTGCTCGGCCAGTCACCGCGCTCCGTCCTGCACCGCAGGAGGGCTTGGTACTGGCCTTCTTGGCCCCCTCTGACTTTGACTGTGTGTGAACAGGCATTGTGTTTTGGTCAATGATGTCTTATATCAATCAACCTGAGTGGTGGGGAGGGGGGCTTTGGAGCTGTCAACTTTTTCTTTCATGGGAATCTCCTCGGAAAAAAAAGTTTTTATTCCTTCGCGAGCTCCTCCTCCAACTTCTGGAGATGGAGGGATAAAGCGGTGTTCATCTTCGCATGCACCTTCTCTGTCCACTTCTTGGTCGCCTCCATCTTCTTCTCCGCGGCCTCGGCGGCTATTGACGCCGCATGAGCCGCAACTGCCTTCCCCAACGCCTTGTGGGCCTCTACAGCCTCCGCCCTGGCTGCAATCGCCATGGCACGTACCTTCTCCTCCGTCATGCGGGATTTCTGCTGGGCCGCCGCTAGCCGAGAATCCAACATCTCCGACCTATTCTGCCATCCTGGGGTTCGCTTGCTCGCTGACATGTTGAGAGGTTGATGATGTCTTATATCAATCAGCCTATGTGGTGGGGAGGGGGGCTTTGGAGTTGTCAACTTTTCTCCCCCTTGGAGTCAGGAGGAGACAGGACCAAAAATGTCTTTTTGGTTTTTTCCCACATACCGTGTTCACTTGGACCTGCTGGACCTGCATCTGCGCTCCTCCTCTACACATGCCTTCACCTGTGCATCAAAGGTAAATGCGTTCGCACGGTACGCCTTCTCAAAGATCACCTTCTCCTTGGCCGCCTGTCTCTCCGCAGCCTGTTGCTCCATGCGGAGCCACATCGCAGATCGTCCCTGCCGCTGAGACGGCAGGGACCCTGGTCCCTGCCGCCATGTCTTCCATCCGGTCACTTGGTTCATTTTTCACTGAGCAAGACTACTATGTCTTTGTAGTAATCCTGTCCTGCTTGTCTGCAGAGGGGCGTGTCTATCCTTTCAACTTTTTCGGAGGAGGGGAGGAGGGAGACCAAAAATTTTTTTGGTTTTTTCTACCTCGGCAGGGATACATCGTCCCTGGTCACTGGACCACAGAGACCACAGAGACCGGTCGGTGGACCACCAGGTCGGCCGTCCACTTCTCGCCAGGGTGCATGCGGATGCACAGAGCACGCTTCACAGGGTCTGACGCACCACAGGAAGAACCGAAGTTGCAGGGCTCGTTCAACCGCGGCATCGTGTCACCGTGCACGTACCGGCAACCCACATCCGCGCACGTCTCGTTGCGGCAGAACCGCGGCACAGGTGCCATCTTCTTCTTCTCCTTCACCTGCACGGTCCGCACGACCTGCACCTCCGGCTTCACCCACACCCGCGGCGGAAGGTTGTCTGGGTAGGCCTTCACACCCGCACGGTCCTCCTGCCGGATGTCCCAGCCCTTCTCATACAGCCAGTGCATGCAGGCCTCGTACTCCCCCTCTGTCAGATCCCGCAGATCGTAGGTGTCCGCGTAGTAGGTCGCAAGCCGATCGCTCCACGGCTGCTTCCAGATGTTCTCCTCCTGCATCCGCAAATCATCTGCTACACGCTCCACCAACTCCTCCAGCGTCGGACCGCTTCCGAAGACCACCGGCTCCTCCAGGTCGCCCCAGCTTGACCCACTAGAAAACGCCTCCGTATACGGGTCACTCTCCGCCAGTGCCCGCAGCCTCTGTGACGGCGACAGAGGCAACACTACAGGCTGAACAGCACTCGCGTCACCGACACGAGTGATGGTCGCCTTCTTCACCGCCTTCTTCTGGTTCCGGATTGATGGCATGTTGAAGTTTAAGTAATTACGTCTTTATAATCACTTGACCTATATGCCACCTACCTGGGGAGTACCCCTGTCAAGTTTTCTCCCTCCTCGGAAAGAAAATAGCCGCAACTTGACGGTTTCCTGGTTGAAGTTGAAGCTTCTTTCAAGTTTATAGTACTCCAATCCTCTCTCTTCCATAAACTTGAAAGAAGCTTCAACTTCAACCAGGAAACCGTCAAGTTGCGGCTCTCGCTGTCAATAAAGTTGACAGGGGGGTAGCCCAGGTTGCCTGGTTGTAGGGTGCCGAGTCACCCTCGGGCGTAGCAACTACCCATGTACCTTAACGTACAGGGGTAGCGCAGTGGCAGGCTACGACGCGATACATGCGAGTGAAAGGGGCATGTATCATGTACGGGTTGCAGTTGCGGTTTCAGGTACGTTACCTACACACATTCTTCAAGTTTTCTTCTGAACTCACTCCTTCCCTCCCTTTTTGGCTTTCTTTCCTGGGAATGGTCTTTCCACCGATTAAAAAAGTTGACAGAGGGTCGGCTGACTACCCTGGTTTCAGCGGATTGATACAAAGACGTATTGATCAACTCCACACACAAATGTCTGCTACTACTGAGTTCGCGACGCAGCTGCTCTCCACCCTCCAGACCGCCGACGATACCTACATCGCCGATGTGTTGATGGCTCTGGATCGCGGCCTCCCCATCTTCAAGGCCCGCAAGGATGCTGAGAAGCCGGTGGAGGAGCCTGAGGCTGAGGCTGTGAAGGTGAAGGAGAAGGAGAAGGAGAAGCCGGCTGTGAAGGCGAAGAAGGCTGTGAAGGCGAAGGCGGTTGATGTTGACCTCCCTGTGGCTGACAACGGTGCACCCGATGCATCCGAGTACCGCATTGACCAGGACAGCATTGATACTTCCAAGTGCATTGGACGCCAGGTCATGGACATGGACAAGCGGTGGTCCACGGCCATCATCCGTGAGCGCCAGTGCGGCAAGGAGATCGCGGAGGATGGTCTCTGCAAGGTCTGTGCTTCTCGGGCTGAGAAGTACGAGGACAAGGCTGGACCCTGGCTGGGTCGCGTGACGGAGGATCCGTTTGATTGGTGCCACATGCTGGGCACGGAGTGGGCGGAGAAGAAGAAGCCGGTCTTCAATCCCGCTGCGTCAGCACCCGTTTCCGAGAATGGCAGCGACCAGGAGGAGATGGAGGTGAAGGAGAAGAAGAAGCCCGGTCGGAAGCCGAAGATGACTGAGGAGGAGAAGGAGGCTGCGAAGGCCGCCAAGGAGGCTGAGAAGGAGGCTGCGAAGGCCGCCAAGGAGGCTGAGAAGGAGGCTGCGAAGGCCGCCAAGGAGGCTGCGAAGGCCGCCAAGGAGGCTGAGAAGGCTGAGAAGGCCAAGAAGGTCGTCAAGAAGACTGAGAAGGTCAAGAAGACTGAGGCTAAGGTCAAGAAGACTGAGGCTAAGGTCGTTTCCACCGAGGAGCCTGTGGAGGTTGTCAGCAATCTGCGGTACATTGAGGATGTTCTGTACTCGGTACGCGACGGCAATGTCTACAAGTACAATGAGCTCACTGAGCTGGTGGGCAAGTTCGTCGGTCGTATCACGGATCAGGGCACCATTGACACTGAGGCTGACGAGGTCATGGCTGACGAGTCCGAGTAGACCAAACACAATTCCACACAAAACAGAAAAAGGTCATCCGACCACTCTTTTTGGTGGGTAAAGTTGAAGTATATGGACCTGTTGGTATCGGGTTGTACAAGATGGACGGTCCTAAGACACGGACAGAACTCAAGAAGAGTGGCAAGAGGGATGGTGGACCGTATTCCGCGAAACATATTCGTCTTGCTGAAGAGGCACGACGGAAGACCACCCATACACACAAAAAGGTGAAGTTAAATAGCCTTATTTTGGCTATGGTGTGACTATTTCTGCATATGACAGCAGAATGACACTCATTCCTCCGCGCAATGATATCACGTACTTGGCACATCAGGATTCCGGCATTCGCTGGATGATGGAACGGGAATCCAAGGGTTGCGGAGGGATTCTTGCTGATGACATGGGACTAGGCAAGACCTTCCAGATCATCGGTCTCTTGAAGAATTCGCGACAGAGTCGCACTCTCATTGTCTGTCCACCGGTTCTCATTGCTACATGGATTTCCGAACTCCGTTCCTGTGGCTTTTCTGTATCTACATTGACGGCGGGTAAATGGAGCACAGGTGGTTCCGTGTGGATTACATCCTATAACAAGATATGTATGCACACGAAGATCATTGCGGCTGAGGCTTTCCAACGGGTCGTTTTGGATGAGGGACATGCTATTCGCAATGGAAAATCTACTGTTCGGTGGTCATCCTGCATGGCTATTTCTAAGGAAGCTGAGAGTCGGTGGATTCTGTCGGCTACACCTATCCAGAACGGTGGTTCCGATTGGCGCAATTTGTGTCTATGGTTGCGGACTGAGGAGCCTCCGATTCACATCATGCTCCGCAGAACTATGGAGGAGTTGCGTGGAACGATTCCGTTACCACCGTCTCCGCACTACATTGTTCATGATCTCTCTATTCCTGAGGGACCTGAACAGGAGTTATTCCATGTGTTGAGCAACCAGCTTGAACATGCCGTGGAAAGTCGGTCTCTTTCTGCTTTTATTAAGCTAGAGCTGTGGATGAGGATTCAACAATTTACTGTTCATCCACAGATCTATATTGAGGCTATGCGGGAGAAAACACCTTCCTATCCCCGTCCTGATTGGACGGGTTCCTGTACGAAGTGGTCCGCGTGTATGAAGGAATTATCGGTTGCGGTGGAGGAGATTATTCCCACCATTGTGTTCTGCAACTTTCGCAAAGAGATGGATCTCGTTGCTCTCACTGCTACACGTATGGGAGCTGAGGTCTTTTCTATTCGTGGGGGGTCTAATGCAGGTGAGACTGTTGTTGCGGCCAAGGAGGCCGCTATTGCAGGAAAGCCGGTGGTTGTCATTGTGCAGATTATGTGTGGAGGAGCTGGACTCAATTTGCAATTCTGTCGCAGAATCTTATTCTTATCTCAGCACTGGAATCCCGCCGTTGTCCATCAGGCTATTGGTCGTGCTGTCCGTATTGGACAAAAATTTGTTGTGGATGTACACTTGTTTTCCATTGTGGATGATGTCATGGATAATGTGGATCTTCGCATGCGAGAACTGCATGGTGTCAAGATTGCTGCCGCCCAGGAAATTTGTTCTACGTTCTATCTGGGATTTTATCAATCCCCTGTGTAGATGCATCCACGAACACGGAAGGCATTTCCACCTTCTGAGTGCTTCTGGCAGTTCGTTGTTTGTCGGCTCCAGTCTACTACCTCGCAGTCTTCGCAACAGATCCAGTAGACGCCCTGCTGCAACGCCTGTTGAACCAAGTACTTCTTACCTTCTGGCGTTTTAAGCCATTTCCTGTGATCTTTTTCCGCTTGTGCGCGAGATTTCGTCGCCAGTGTGGCAGCCAGTACATCTTCACGAATACTGCCGAGAAGTTCCTCTAGATCACGCTTTCCACGGAAAATCCAACCTGAGGATATAGGTTCCCATGACGCACCGGCACTCTTCAGAACATCCTTCACATCGTACGTCTTTCCCGTCACTACTATCCCCTCATCTGTCTGTGTGAATACGAGCTTGTCCATATCAAACGTCTTTGTCTGATCTGGGTCCTGAATGATTAGGTGGGTGGAGATGACGTTGTCAAGTTTTCAACCAAGAAAGAATGCTCCATAACCAGGGGTGGCAAATGGACCATTGTAGTACTTCACTACTTCCTTTGGAAGTAGTTTCTTGATTTCCATGGCGTTGAGATACTGGATGATGTAGTCTACAGGGTGCATCTGCAGAAGGCTCGCCTCATCCTTTCTTGCATACACTGCAAGAGCCTTCATTGCGTCGGCGTAACTCCAACGCTTCTTTCCTTCTGGTTTTCTGAGACGACCGTACTTCTCCATCTTTGTCGCTATATTCTGAGGTCTTGGGGAAGGCCACATCCGATACTGTCTTTTCTCGGATAGTATAGGCTTTCCTATCGTTTAGGATACTGTCAAGTTTATGAAAAAACTTGACAGGGGGTTTGGTTCGTCTCGTGTGTGTACGGTCAATACAAAGATAGTATTGATTCTTACCATGTCTACTAAGTTCTGCTCGTACTATGTTGCCAGCGGTTGGTGTGTCAAGGGCGATAGCTGCACGTTCAGTCACGATACGGTGATTCCCCGCAGACCTGCTAAGTGTACGAATACCCATGCTTCTCTGGAAGAGAAGTCCTTGTGTGTCTACATGCATGAGGGTGAGGTGTGGTCTCGTTCAATGGCGCCGATTCGTCATCCCTTAGTTCGCGAGTTAGAGGATGCACGCAAGGAGAATGCCAGACTTACTGCTGCTCTCGCGGCTTCTGAGATCGCCAAGAATAAGGCTCTCGCAGATCTCGCTGATGCAGATCACGTAGCGGATCTACGCGACTTCTTGGAGATGAACACCTACATTGCCCGTGATGAGGAGGTTCTCCACTATGATCCTCACGGTACTCTCTACAATGATAAGGGCGTTCGCTGTGATAAGCGCGGTGACACCCTATAATATGAATGGGGGTTCACACACAAAAAACAAAAAACAATTTTTGGTAATGCAGATTTAGCATACATACTCGCCAAGGTTAAACGGATACCGTGGCCCTGCTTTGGTTGAATCTTCATGGATATGTGTAAATGCCCGCATCCAATGTCTTCAAGGCAGTGTTCAATATTTGGAGGACATTATCCCAATCTTCTAGGTGATTAGGAAGAGTTTCGGGTTTCTTGCTAAAGAGTGTATTTAGAGAAATAAACTTGTGTACATACGTCCCATCTTCATTTTCCATACTCTTTAACGGACAGAACCATTCGTTAGAAATCTTTTTAATGAGATTTTCTGTACCATGGGTGTCATAGGGTGTCCATCCTATCTCCAATACACCATTTGAACGCATCACAGGGACACCTTTCCTGAGTATGTCAAACAGAGGCTTGAGCGTAGGTGTGTGGAATGTATCCGACATGCGGACAATGTTGGCTTTGTTCATGAATGCACGCAGATCACGTATTGCATCGTCTGCATGATTGGAACAATGGATTATCCCGAAATTATGATACATTTCCGTTTGATACGCTCCATCCGAAAGATTCTTATGGCAATAGTCACACTCCATTGCACGCCATACTAGACTCATAGGAATCTTTATAGAAGTCATGTTCCCAATATTACATCATGTATAACCCATTCACCTTTTATATTCTCGCAAAAAGGTGAATAATGCTCACATATATTATGTGTATGTAAGTACCATTGTATAAGACTGAATGCGTACTCTTGAGCAAATCTATGCACGTCTAGTCCATGATTCCCGTCGTGAAGACATGATTGAGGCTACACATGCTATCCTTCGTGAGAGATTAGATGACCCCGCCGCTCGCTATTTATACGAATGTCTCTGGGGTTACGATCACTCCGCGGAGGATGTCTGTGAGAAGGTTCTCGGTGATCAGAAACCCCATCTTCTCATTCCAGCATGGGAATGTGATGTATGTGGGTGTAAGGATAGGTATGATATACACGGGGAGATAGGATGCGGTTGTGATTCGTGCTCCAAGGCTGGATGCGAATCATCTATGTCCCGATTAACTCGCGGCTGCAAGAGATCTCGTGACATGCATGAGGCGGGGATTGCATTTGGTGTTGTTGCGGAATATCTAGCTTCCCAAAAAGCGGTGATCTTTCGTAATAGTCACCCCTGTATTGAGGAATTGAAGGTGCTCCAAGAAGCGGCGAACTTTCTCAGTAGTCTTCGCATGCCACCCTATATTGAGGAATTCAAGAAGGATTGTATTCATCTAATTCGGACATCTAATCCGCTAATGTATAAAAAGATCCGATATGGTCATACCTTCTTGACGAAAGGGCCAACACAAAGTTGACACTTGTACAGGGGTAGCAGCCCATACAAGACATGATGCAACGTCTCGCACGCGTAACCATTGGCGATAAGGGCAGTATAGATGTATTCTGGGAGGATAGCCTTCATCGTGTCATCTATGTGTACGATACCATTTGGATAAGCAGGAATGATTCTAATATTATGGATGGAGTTCGCAGTATACTCAATCATGACTTGACGATAAGTCAAATCATGGTATTTGATCAGAAAGAATTTCACGGAAAGGTCTATGATCATTTGGACACCGATATATACGACTGCTCCTGGTCAGACTTTGCATGTGACAAGTTAGTTCTGCATTTCAAACTGGATAAAATTATCTGAGATAGATAGGTATGATTACTTTTTTGAATAATGAACATGCGCGCCTTTACATCCATATATTGGAAAAATATGCTCATGTTGTGAATCGTATGGATTCTATAGATAGAGAGGCCCTAATACGACGTTTGTTTATTATGTCCAAACAGATTCTATCTGAACAATCTTGCAACTCTCTTTTCATCCAAATCCCTGTATATAGTAGAGAAGAATGACCCCGCATGTGTATGTTATCCATTTGAAGCACCGAAAGGACCGAAAAGAAGAATTTCTATCTACATGGAATAATATTGGGTTGCCTACACAACAACTACATTGGGTGGATGCAGTCTATGGTCCTAATCTGCCAGATTCTGCTCTTGCATCCTTTCGGACTATGGCAAAGACAAGGCGTTCTAGAGCTGGTCGCGTCGGCTGTTATACTAGTCATGTGCAAGCGATTGAGAAGGCAATACAATATAACCATTTTCCATTACTTATCCTTGAGGATGATGCTGTTCCTATTGGGAAGATTGATCTAGGTGCAATCTTTCGCTCTGCACCAGAGAACACCACTTTGTTGTATTTTGGAGCGTTACCTGTAAAAGATAGGAAACATGTTTCGGCAGTAACCTATTGTGGTAAAGAACACGGATGGATTCCTCCTGTTTCTGACATATCTCTATATGGCGGTCATGCATACGGATTTCTAACAAAAGAAGCTGCACTAGATGTTGTTTCTTTTATAAAAAAGAATAGAATGACTTTTGATAGCGCCCTCATACGTTATACCAAAACATATCCAGAACGTATAGCCATCTTCTGTCCATTTCAGCTATTTCAGTCTAGCGGATATTCCAACATTGAAGCTGCTACCCGACCTATGCGGTAACCTCGCCTGCAACAGTAAACGTTACAATTATCTTGTTTGCCACAATACTATCCCAATTGTATGTAAGAAACTCTTCACATTGTGCCGGTGTACAGTATTCTACAACTATAGTATCTGGCGTAAGTTCCGTATGATGGCGAACTAGATCTGTGATTACAAGGGGCATCTGGCATGTCCGCGGTCTCTCACCCATTGCGTAGTATATTGTTCTACGCACATCATTGAATGTGAGAAGATCTTCATTTGTATCCATTTCGGATGAAATGAACATGCGATTGTCAATCGTATTCAGACCCACTACAACCACATCACCATCGTTCAGAATTGTAAATCGTGCTACAATTTGATAAGGTGTCATCGTACAATGTGTACCACTCTGCAACTATCATCAACTTTTGCCGTAAACTTGACACATTAACAACTATGGAGATATATCCTATACGATGTCTGATTCTAAGACGACTACGCGAACGACTGGTGTAAAAGGTGCAGATGTCTGGGAGTCTACATGCTCTGCACTGTTAGATTATTCTATCGGTGCAGTCCGTGGTGCTTCCGATAAGACCATTCTGAAGATTCTGGATGTGAATGATCCTGCTATGGCATTCGTCCTTGCATTCCATGTGCGAAATGTCAGAGGAGGTAAGGGCGAACGTGATATCTTCAAGCGGACGATGGCGGCCCTGTATACTCTCTATCCTGCACTTACACTGGATCTCTT
>Ga0214919_10005718_pt1 | contig 17461 bp, 17 predicted proteins | sample LL1503_MetaG_FD_177994 | JGI IMG/M metagenome (GOLD analysis project Ga0214919, IMG submission 177994) | Freshwater microbial communities from Lake Lanier, Atlanta, Georgia, United States - LL-1503 | ecosystem: Environmental > Aquatic > Freshwater > Lake | place: USA: Georgia | collected...
CGAATCGCGCGATCACTACATCAGTGAGATTGCGACGGATTACGAGCGCATTCGACATCAGCACGCCGGTAAGAAAGCCGTGCCTATGCTGTCGCTGGCAGCCGCGCGCAAAAACAAAATGAACTTGTCGTTTCAAGGTAAGTACGCGCCACACAAACCGAAATTCATCGGGCGCCGGCATTTCAGAAATGTCGACCTCGCGCTGCTAGCTAACTACATCGATTGGGGTCCGTTTTTCCAGACTTGGGATTTGGCCGGTCCTTTCCCCGCGATTTTGACTGACCCCGTGGTCGGCGAATCAGCGAGCAATGTCTATGCTGAAGCGCAGGCGATGTTGAAAAAACTGATAGAAGGTCGGTGGCTAACGGCGAATGGCGTGATGGCGATTTTGCCAGCCAATTCTGATGGTGATGATGATATTGAAATTTATACCGACGAAAGCAAAACAGAAGTCGCATTTACGTATTACGGTTTACGTCAGCAAACCGAAAAGCCGGTCATTGATGGCGTGGCCAGACCTAACCAATGTTTGGCCGATTTCATCGCGCCTAAATCGTCAGGTATTACAGATTACATAGGCCTGTTTGCTGTGACCTCAGGCATTGGCATTGAAAAACATGAACAACGTTTTGAAAATGCCAATGATGATTATTCATCCATCATGCTCAAGGCGCTTGCTGATCGTTTTGCAGAAGCATTTGCTGAATATTTGCACGAGCGTGTGCGCAAGGATTTGTGGGGCTATGCCAGCGATGAAAAGTTTGCTGCGACCGAGTTAATTGCAGAGTCGTATCGCGGCATACGTCCCGCGCCGGGCTACCCTGCCTGTCCTGAACACACGGTTAAACAAGATATGTTCCGCATTCTTGAGTGTGAAGACATAGGTATGAGTTTGACTGAATCGTATGCCATGTTCCCGGGCGCTGCCGTGTCAGGATTTTATTTCGGGCATCCCGAATCAAAATATTTCAGCGTCGGGAAAATAGGTGCTGATCAGCTGGCCGACATGGCCAAGCGGCGTGGCGTTAGCACAGAACAGCTACAGAGTTGGCTTGCGCCGAATTTGTGAAGCCAGTGGAGTGAGCCAGTGAATCAATTCACTGGCTGACCATCGACGAATACCTTCATCTCACCTGCAGTAAAGGCATGCCAAGTTTCATTAGTCGTTAGAGGCTCAGTGACGATGATGGCCACCTGATCATTTGGCGTGGTCACTTCTGAAAAATCGACCGTTAAATCTTCATCAGACAGCATGGCTTGTGCAAACGGGTATTTGCGAATGATGTAGTGCAAGCGTGTTGAGCAATGCACATACAAGGCAGCGCCATCTGACAGCATCATGTTAAACACGCCATACGATGCAATGTCGGTGGTGAGTTCTCTCAACGCTTCAGTTAAAGCAGATTGCTCAGGCGGTGTATCGCCGAAGCGTGTGCGTAATTCTTGTAGCAAGAAGCAAAATGCGCGTTCGCTATCGGTGCTGCCAACCGGACGGAATGCCCCATTTAATTCGGGAGCAAACTCTTTGAGATCGCCATTGTGTGCAAAGACCCAGTAGCGACCCCATAGTTCGCGGATGAATGGATGACAGTTTTCCAGAGCCACATGACCTTGCGTGGCTTTGCGAATATGCGATATGACGTTGGTGGATTTGATCGGATAGTGCTTGATTAACTCGGCGACCGGCGACGCTATCGCAGATTGATGATCAACAAATAATCGCACGCCCGCGCCTTCAAAGAAGGCGATTCCCCAGCCATCTTTATGTTCATCCGTACCGCCGCCTCGTGTTGCAAAGCCAGTAAAGCTAAACACGATATCGGTGGGAGTATTGCAATTCATGCCCAGCAGTTGGCACATGATAGAGCTCGATTAAGAGTAATTTAGTATTAACGTTACCATGAAAATTCAGTTGCCTTTGACGTGCTGTTAGTAGCACGTAGGTTTATCCTGCAACGCCAGAGTTCATGACCCGATGCGAGATATTTTTCTTCAAAAGGTGTCAGGGGAGTCGAGCTGGGCACAAAACTTTCGCATTCCGCATCAATGCCGCTCATTGCTGTTACGGCGGCTGCAAATTCTTCTACGTATATTTTCCAATTACTTCGGCACTCAATATAACCACCGAGTGAGAGCAGGGTTGGAAATACGGGATGCGCATGCCAACGTCGCGCCAGATGATGTTTTTTCGGCCAGGGGTTGGGATAAAGCAGGTAATGATGCGAAGGGTAAATCGCAGCCTCGTGAAGTAATCGCCAGAAATCAACGACATCTGCTCGCACAGTAATGAAATTATCGGGACTATCACCTGACCACTCCACATAACGCGACAATCGATCCGATGACTGATCGATGCCGATCACGAAATGATCAGGATGCAGGGCGGCGAGTCGCCGAGTAGATAAGCCTACGCCGCAACCTGCATCAATGATGAGCGGTGATTTGTTGGTGTCTCGCCAGGCGCGTATGGCGGTGTTGAAAGCAAGGCGACTACTGTGCGCGATGGGTTTGAGATAATTAGAAGCTGCACGACGTTGAATCAGACCATGCAGCTGATCGTGAATGCCCGTTTGATTGCTGGTGATAAAACGAGAATTACTATGCATTCACGAGCGGACTATCGTTTGTTTATCGCTTAGTGCAATACGACAGGTTGCGCCATTAGCGAACCATAGCTATCTAAAAACTCATCGAATTCTTCCATACTAGGCGCAGTAGCGATCAAATCGCGCACATGTTGTCTGAAGGTTTCAGCGAGGGGGCCGGCGATAAAGATTTCGCGTTGCGCAGGCTTGTCGAGAATTTCATAACCACCGAAGCGCATGGCTTCTTGTTCTGCCTCGGCACCAAATTCAAGCACGCTGTACTGCTCGCTGTTATAGATCAGGTTCATGCCGGCTCCTTGGAGTAAGTACTATGTGATCCAAAATGGTGCTGTAACGCGATTTTTCAAGAGTTACAGCAATTCGCATGCCAAAATTAATTTACAGCCTCACAGTCAAGATCAAATCCTAGATCCAGCCTACCCGAATATTGATCTTCCTGCAAAAAATCTCTGATCGCTGTGAGATGCAGAGGATTTGCCAAACTTAAAAATACCAAATCAGGTTTTTCTTTGAGTGCACGATTAAGCATCACGCGCATCGTTAAGTTACCGCTACAGCAAGGGCAGCCTGGCGCCATGCGTACCACTTTGATTGTGGCCAGTGAGTCTAGCGCTGCGTTATCCACGGCGCCGCCTTCTAGCAAGGCCATGGTGAAAAGGTTTGGATTAATCTGAGTTTGAATCGCGTGCTCGCGCTGACTCTGATTAGCTCCGTAGACTAAACGCAGTGTGGTCATCAGGTTTTCTTTGCGGCCTTGATGGATTCCACGCCTAGTTGCTTAAGCTTACGATACAGATGGGTACGCTCTAGCCCGGTACGTTCGGCTACCCGTGTCATGCTGCCGCCTTCGCGTTTCAGATGATGCTCAAAGTACGCGCGTTCAAAGGCATCGCGAGCTTCACGCAGAGGCAGTTCAAAGGAAACGCGGAATTCAGTATCTGGGGGCAAATACTGATTACCCGTGGCCATCGCGGGCGAGTAAGAATGACCATTAAAAGAATGTGGCGTCGCAGGGATTGCAGTTTTATCGGGTATCGCATTCGAACGACCATTGGCTGTGACCATGGTTCCGCGTGCGGATTCGGGAGCGCTCGACAATCCTTGCTGCACAGTTCGTAGAAGCTTTTGCAGCGAGATAGGCTTTTCAAGAAAATTAATCGCGCCGATTCGGGTTGCTTCGACGGCCGTATCGATAGTGGCATGACCCGACATCATAATAACGGGCATGGTGAGCAGGCCGTCGCGTTGCCACTCCTTCAAGAGCGTTACGCCATCAATGTCGGGCATCCATATATCTAGGAGAACGAGGTCAGGTGAGCTCGAGAGTCGTAAGTCGCGAGCCTGATTGGCGTCTTCGGCCGTGGTTACGACGTGACCCTCGTCACCCAGTATTTCCGAGAGCAATTCCCGGATACCCATTTCATCATCAACTACCAGAATGTTCGCCATTGCCGCCTCTTTTTCTCAATCCGATGGACTCGTACGGAAATTGTATTTTTTGCAATTAATAATGTCAAATGATTAAATACTTGCCAGCCGAAGTAAAAGGATGGAAACCCGGGCTCCCGACCCATCTTTACGGTTTTGCAGCTCAATCCGGCCGCCGTGCTCTTCGACTATTTTCTTGACCACAGGCAATCCCAGCCCGGTACCCCGTGGTTTTGAGGTCACATACGGCTCAAATGCTCTGGCCATGACTTTGGAATCAAATCCCGGGCCGTTATCGGTAATGCTTAAGCTAACGGCGATGCGGGTGGCGCCATCGGCATCGCTGTAGCGTATCGATTCGGTGCGCACATCAATTTGCGGCGCACGTTCACCGTTTAACTCACTGGTGGCGTCCTGTGCGTTTTGTAATAAGTTGTGCACCACTTGTCGCAGTTGTGTTGCATCACCCATGATCTTGGGCAGATCGTTTTCTAGATGCGTGATTAGTTGTTCGTTGCTTCGCAGGCCACCATACAGATCAAGAATTTCCGTAATCAAGTGATTCAGCTCTAAGGGCTTAAGAACGGGCGGAGGTGTTTTTGCATAATCACGAAAATTGTCGACCATCTGCTGCATAGCAACGACTTGATTCACTATCGTATTCGTACCTCGTTCGAGTAGAGCAGCATCATCGCCACTGAGCTTGGATTGAAGTTTCATCATGAGGCGTTCAGCAGATAATTGAATCGGTGTCAGTGGATTTTTAATTTCATGGGCAAGTCGCCGTGCCACTTCCGCCCATGCGGTTGAACGCTGTCCGGAAATCAAATCAGAAATATCATCAAACACCACCACATGCCCGAGTCCTGTACCCACAGGTAGTCGCGCGCCGCGCGCCAGCAGTGAGATTTCTGTATCAACTTTTTGTCCGATGAGTCGACGCGGAATTTCAATTTGCTGCTGCCACTGTTGTATCAGCGGATCGCCATCACTCATTGCTGCATGCGCGCTTTGTCCCGAAAATGCCTCAACGATAGGCGCGCTAAATGCTGCGAGACTGGCTATGCTGGCGAATGAAAGGCCGAGATACGGCCATAAGTTTTGATACAGGATTTTTTCGGCAGATGCATTGAAGGTGACTAGTCGTAATTGATCATCCAAGACCATCACACCGGCCGACATATTGGCCAACACAGATTCGAGATAGGCCTTGGCATCTTCAACTTCTTTACGATTGCGTTCAACGGTTTCGCGCGCGTCGGCCAGTTGAGAAGTCATGATGTTGAATGATTTAGTCAGCGTTCCAAGTTCATCAGAGCTCGCTGCAATCGGGCGCGGCGAAAGATCGCCTTCAGCAACTGCCTTCGTTCCCTCAGCTAGCAACAGTAACGGTTGTGCTAAATCAGTAGCTAAAAGAAATGCGCTCACCATTGCAGCAAAAATAGCTAATAGCAGCGTGAGTGTCAGTGTGATCAGATAAAAATTCCGTAAGCCGGCACGCGCCAATGAGCGTTCTTGATACTCGCCGTAAGCAATCCGCAACGCTTCAGCATTGGCACTTAATTGCTCAGGTACAGCTTGTGTGACTTGCAGATAGCGCGGCTGGCTGTTCAATGACAGCAATGATCCATCACCGCGTATCGTGACCAGCACACGAAGTCGCAGGCCGCCCTTCGCAATCGTTGATGCTGAATTCGTTTCACCATCCATTGTGCTACTGAGACCTTCACTGCCGCCTTCGATTAATCCATAGCCGCCCATCGATTTGGCGCGTGAAATCATCGAAGCCGTCGGCATGTCAGGAACAAGATTAGACAAAGCGCTGCTGGTACTAGCCACTAATTGACCTGTGCCAGAAACAACAATCGCTTCGTTTAACTGATTGCGTTCAATAGCGCGCGCTAGCTGCGCTGCCAACATGGAGTCTGGCATTTCAGAAAGTTCCGAAGCGACGGCGCGCGCTTTCAAACGTAAATCTTTGAGTGAGGCATCAAGTGCGCTGCGACCTAGCGTTAAACCTGATTCGAGTGCAGTTTCAACCTTGACGTTAAACCACGATTCAATCGATCGAGACACAAACTGCACCGAAACCAAATAAATTACCAAGCCCGGCAACACACCTATCAAGGTAAACATCAGCACTAATCGCGTCATTAAGCGTGAACCGAAACGCTTGCGACGATAACGACTAATTAAGCGAGCCAGCAAAAATAACACCAGCACAAAAAGTGCTGTGCCCACCAACACGTTGGCGCCGACTATCCATGAGTAGTAATAATCAAAGAGTCGTGTATTGTCGCTGACAGTAGCTAACAGAAATAGCAGCATGCTGACCGTCATTGCGGCAGCGATCAAAAGATAACGAAGTGCGCGCGTCACTTAGTTTCGGCCTTATAGTTAAAGCGGGTCCATCCCGACGACATTTTCCAATCGCCGCTACCTAATGCGGTTACCTGTATTGTCTTAGGCAGTTGAGAAACATCGAGGCCGAATTGAATCGCAACCGTGTAATTCGCATCAGCCTTCAGCGCGTTGGGCTCGGCAACTAACCAACGTCCCGGGTGGCGCAGCAATGCGAGCATGTCATCAAGCTGCGCAAAACTTCGATACAGACTGCCGTCAACGGATGCGCGATATTGGCGTGTCAGCACGTTGTATGAAATACGTATGTTGCGGCTGGACTTAATGGCGACATCGTCTAGCCAATACCAACGCGGCCGTGATACTTCGATTTGAAGTTTGAAATGCAGAGGGATGCCTCGCGTTAGCGCATCTTCCAAAGCATGCGTTAGCTCAACAGAAAAATTACTTGATAGTGAATAGCCTTCGTCGGTGGCTGAAAGAGTAGCATCGACGAATTCAATGCCTTCAGCAGCCACGGCGGGCGCAGCGATAATCAAGCACAGCGCACCTAGCCAGAAACCCAAAAGCAGTTTTTGGATCCCAATCCAGAGAACGCTTAGTATCCGACGTTGATGTTTAGGTGGCACTAGCCTGAAAAATCCCACGTATTCTTACCTTGCCCAGATGTGCCAGAGGGGGTGCGTTCGCAGAGTGGTAAAAAAACCACGCTCCAAGCAACTCGGCGATAGTATCAAAACAAGGGCTTTTGGAGTAGCGCGTAAAACAATCCGTCATGATCATCGCCCCCATCTGACCTTGGGGCGAGCTGACCCGGCGCGGGTAGTCGCACACAGGAGTGACGTTGACAGAAGGCTTCAGCCTGTAGCTCGGACTCCTCAGGCCAGATCGAGCAGGTAACAAAAAGCATCAATCCGCCTGGCTGCAGCATGCTCCACAAGTTATCCAAAATGGCCGAGCCCAGCTTTGCCAAGGTGCGGGCATCTTCCGTACGCCTAAGCCAGCGTATATCCGGATGGCGTCGCACTATGCCCGAAGCCGTACAGGGCACATCGGCTAAAATTCGATCAAACGACTGCCCATCCCACCAATCTTTGTGGCGTGCATCGCCACAAAGCAGCTCAGCTTTGAAGCCTAGTCGATCAAGATTATCCGCCACGCGGGCTAGCCTTAACTTGTCATTGTCCAGCGCCACCAGAGATACATCCACGGTTTCAAGTATGTGCACGCTCTTCCCTCCGGGTGCGGCGCAGGCATCCAACACGCGCATACCTGGTTCAAGCTGCATCAAAGGTGCGGCTAACTGCGCAGCAGCATCTTGCACGGATACTCGGCCTTTTAGAAAGCCAGGAATGTCAGATACGGGTGTCGGCTGAGTGAGTCGAACTGCAGAGGGCCCCAGCTGCGTTGCCTCTAACTGTTGCTGTGTAAGTAGTTGAAGATAATCTTCAACACTACCGAGTCGGCGATTAACTCGTAATGTGAGTGGCGGACGAGCATTACCTGACTGCAGAATGGCTTCCCATTGGTTCGGCCAATCTTTGCGCAGCTTATCTATCCACCATTGCGGATAATTCCAGCGCGCTTCTTCGGAGGCATTCGCGGTGCGTAACAAACGATCCCGCTCCCGCAAAAAACGTCGCAGCACAGCATTCACTACGCCTTTGGCACGTGAAAGTTCACGGTCGGCAGCGCATGCGGAAACGGCTTGATCAACCACAGTGTGCTCAGCATACGGTTTGCTCGCATCTGCTAACAATCCCAGACTGATACGTAAAAGTGAGCCGAGACGCTCTTGCTGTGGTGGCGTATCTAACAGCAAATCCATCAGCTCAGAACTCAGCCCCCAACTTCGCATGCTGCGATAACTAATGTCTTGAATCGCCCCGCGTGCTGAGGGTGGTGCACGCAAACTATCAAAGGTGCTGTTTAGTGCTGAAGGCAGCGAGGACCCTGCAATCACCATGGTGAGTGCGCGCGCGGCGCCATCGAGAGCGAAGGCTAAGGAATCAGTGGCGATCTTCACTACGCTACCTGCATGGGAAATTCGTCCAGCCAGATGCCTACATCATTAAACACGACCTTGGCATCGAGTTCATTGAAAATTTCGTGATACAGATTTTCATACGTGCGCAAACGTAAATAATTTTCTGAGCTGACCAGTGCAAATCGTAAGCTGCCAGATGAATCAACTAATTTGTCTTGTCCCGCTACTAGCAGCAGCGTCGGCAGATTAAGTGAGCTCGCATGTGAAAAAACATCGTGCATAGTGACTAGCATGGAATTGAGTAATCGTGCGCTAATACGATCGTGTACCAATGGGTCGTTGCAATATGATGTAACGACTTCAGGATCGTGCGACAAATACTTAGTTTTTAGCCCGTTCGATAGAGTGAGCGCGGGTGCAATCGCGCTCAGCACTTTGAGTAGTGATCGCTCTACAAAATTCATATAAATCGCGAATGCGGGCGCTGACAAAATCAAGCCATCTAGCGCACATATTTTAGAAAGCGCGAACTTTGCAGCAAATAAGCCACCCATGCTATGCCCAAGCAATAGCTGTCGCGTTACGGACGTTGGGCAGCTCGCTTGCCAGTCATGCATGACTTGTTGAGCATCATCGATAAAGCTGTCTTGATTGGGTATATCACCGCGTTTACCCGTTGATTTTCCGTGGCCGCGATGATCATAGGTGCGCACCGCGTAGCCGCGCTCACAAAAAAAGGCAGCGAGATGCGCATAACGTCCACTGTGCTCACCCAAGCCATGCATGAACACGATGCCTGAGTGTGCCGGGCTGGCAGGAAAATAATCTGCGCAATGTAATTGAGTACCATCGCGCATTTTCAGCATCAGTGATCGCGTCTCAGGCATCACACTCCCCACATCACAAAGGTTTTTTCTTTCTGTGCCGCTCGCATCATTTCAAGCAATGGAAACGCGCGCGCGCTAATGCTGACTTGTTTGCCGGATTCAATCTCGTCGTAAGAATCTTTACTGTCATTGTGATCATGGTCTGCAGCAGATTGGCGTTTGCTGAGAGTGATTTCATTTTCCAGTGCTGCGATGGCTGCAGCCATGTCTTCGGCGGTAATGATGCCTTGATCCAAGTCTTTGCCTAGCGAATCAAGTAAAGGCTTGGCGTGAGTCTTGTACATCAACAGGTCAGCAGCGGCATTTGATTTAAAGGTAATCAGCATAAAAGTCGCAATCGAAAAATGGGATGAATTCCAATACTATGTAAAAACCTTGGCCGCCCTGCAAAATCACAAGTTAATACGACATTGATTAATAATATTCGGCGTTTCAGATAAAAATACTGTTAAGCGAACCACATCATTACATCAAGCCCCACCAGTAATTACGGAGTAGGGATATTTTCGTTAGGGTCGAATTTCGCTTTGCTATTTACAAAGCGAACCAGCGCAAACAATTGCGCGATCAAATAAACCGCCCAAGCCATACGCATCGCAGGTGAATAATCCCAGCCGTTTGCAACAAACAAATCAATCAATAATCCCAACCCCCATTGAACGCTAAACGCGCCGATGAATAGCGAGAGGTTGTAGGCGCTATTGACTTGCCCAACTTGCGTGGAGGGAAAGGATAGGCTGACGTGTGTTTGTGCTAGCGTCGAGACAGTGACTAACAAAGAAAACGGTACCCAGAGTAGCCATGCCCATGAATAAGGTAGCAACAGCATGGTTACTTGCAAAGCGATGGATAAACCTATACCCCAACCCACTACAGTTAATGCTGGCCAACCAGGCTTTTCGCCATAGGAGACATGCCGCGGCGCCCACCATGATAAAAACATATACGACAGCATCAAACAAAAATTAAAAGCAAAAAGCACTTGAGAAGTTTGCGTGGCCGATAGACCCAAGACATGCATCATCCACGGCCCGGCCCACAAGGTTTGAACCGCCATGAAGCCACCTTGATGCACGCCACCGAGTAAAGCCATGCGTCGAAAATACGGGTGCGTAAAAATCTGCCGATACGACAGTGCATCACCCGCATGATTTTGCATGACAGTGTGGTGCAGACGATCTTGTTCCACATCGCGCAGGCGGAAAAATAATAAAGTCGCCGCAATTAATACCAGCGCGCACATTATCCAGAACACGCCACGCCATCCTATTAATGGCAGCGCAGTAGCAACAGGTATGGTGGTACAGAGCGCACCGGCAGTTCCGAAAACCAGCATCCAACTCGATAGCTGGCTTTGTCGTTCAGGCGCATACCAACTGCGATAGGCTTTTAGTGGCGCCATTAAGCAGGCCGATACACCAACGCCTATCAGCGCGCGACCTATCCATAAACCGGTGAGCGTGGAGCTGCTGGCGAAGAGTGCAACACCTGCGGCTGCAAATAAAAGCAGAGCTGACTCGGTGCGACGTGGACCATATTTATCGAGCCACAAACCGAGCGGAAGCTGAAGACTTGCAAAGCCCACAAAATAAGCGGAAGAGAGCAAGCCCAGATCTGCGTTGGACAAGTGAAGATCAGCGATCAGATCGGGCGCAATCACCGCATTGATGGCACGAAACGCATACGAAAGAAAGTACGCCGCCGCAAAAATTAAAACGACGCGTAAACCCGCTTTACCTTCCAGATAATGGCTAGCGTGCGACATTAGTGAGGGGTAAACGATGAGAGAAAGGTGTCAGCGATTTCGCTAGTGAGCTTGTCCGACGGACCTAAAGCGACGACTTGAAAAACATCGTGACCATGCTCGCCAAAGCGTGCGAACAAATTGAGGGAGCGACCTATCGATGTTTTTCCCATGGCGTGAATTTCAGTCATCGTTGTTCCATCTTTTAGCGTGATCATTTTTTGCTGAGCGACTTCGCCATGAATGTTTTGTAGCATCGCTTTTTGTATGGCCAGCAGCGCAGCATGACGTTGTGAATCATCGTCGACTTTTATGCTGGCGACAGCGAAGTTAATGTCATCGGTTTCGGCGGCGGTCATTAACATCGTGACGGTTAAGCCATCAAGATCGATAGTGCGAGAATGACTACTCGGTTTCGCGGGTAACAGCACGGTATACGAGGGTTCGGTGCCTTGCACTTCGCGCCAGTTGAAATTCGGACTGCAGCCAGTGCTCGTAAAAACAATGGTCGCGAGTAGGCCGATTAATAGGGATTTATTTACACGCATGGCGCGAATAGTAACAGCAGCGTATTGGTTCGCGCCGGTGTGCAGCTCCTGCAAAACTAGCTCTGCATGCTTAATGCGCGTCGGTATTGAATCGCCTCGGCGATATGTGCCGAGGTAATGACGTCAGTTTGTGCCAGGTCGGCGATGGTGCGAGCCAGCTTCAAGACTCGGTGATAGGCACGGGCTGACCACTGTAGTTTATTCATTGCCGCGCGCAAAAGGTTTTCTGCATCAACTTCTGGCACGCATACATTTTCAATTTCTTTAACCGATAAAGCCGCATTATTTTTTTGTTGGCGTGCGTGTTGTCGTGCACGCGCAGTCGTTACGCGTTCAGCAATCACCGCCGAAGATTCGCTGACCTCAGAACGTAAAATTTCGTCTGTTGATAAGGCTGCTACAGATACCAACATATCAATGCGGTCGAGTAGTGGGCCCGAGATTTTTCCTTGATAACGTGCGATGCTTTCGGGTGTGCAGCGACAATTTTTGCGGGTGTCGCCTAAGTAGCCGCAGGGACAAGGATTCATGGCGGCGATCAATTGGAAATGACATGGAAAAACGGATTGCCGTGCAGCGCGCGAGATAGTGATGTGGCCTGATTCCAAAGGTTCGCGCAATACTTCTAAAACCTTGCGGTCAAATTCTGGCAGTTCATCTAAAAACAGAACGCCATGATTAGCGAGTGAAATTTCACCGGGGCGTGGCTGACCCCCACCGCCTACAAGCGCGACGGCTGAGGCTGTGTGATGCGGCGCTCGAAACGGGCGTCGTCCCCAGTGTTCTACTGTGAAGCTGCCACCGAGTGACTGTACGGCTGCCGTCTCCAGAGATTCTGTGTCACTCATGGGTGGCAATAATCCCGGTAAGCGATTTGCTAGCATGGACTTGCCTGCGCCGGGTGGTCCCACCATCAGTGCGCTGTGCCCACCCGCCGCCGCAATTTCCATAGCGCGTCGCGCCAAATGCTGACCTTTCACATCCGAGAAATCGGGGTACTGGCCCGTCGTTTTATAGGCTGCCGGCAGCGTACGCGTCAGTCGTGCCGAGGGATCATTACTGGCGAAATGTGCACAGACTTGCAGCAGTGATTCAGCAGGGTAGATTTTTGCGTCACAGACTAAAGCGGCTTCAGCAGCATTGGCTTTGGGCAGAATAAAAGCGCGTTGAGAATCACCCAGTTGATGAATCGCATAGCTCATCGCCAGAGAGGCACGTACCGGGCGCAATGCGCCTGAGAGTGAGAGTTCGCCAGCGAATTCATAGCGATCGAGCTCACTCGTAGGCAACTGGCTTGACGCAGCCAGAATGCCCAGCGCAATCGGCAAATCGAACCGCCCCGATTCTTTGGGTAGATCCGCTGGGGCGAGATTAACGGTCACTCGACCAGCGGGAAAATCGAAGCCACTGTTATGAATCGCCGCTCTGACGCGATCACGGGATTCGCGAACTTCGGCCTCGGCCAGGCCGACAATCGTGAACGCAGGAAGTCCATTGGCGAGATGAACCTCGACCGTAACAGCCGGCGCTGCAAGTCCAGCGAGCGCGCGACTTCTTAGGACCGCCAGCCCCACGGGTTTAGGGTTTCAGGCGAGATTCAAGTTCGGCCACTCGCGCCTCTAGCGCTTCCAGGCGGGCGCGAGTGCGTTGAAGCACCTCGGATTGAATATCGAATTCTTCGCGGGTTAGCAGGTCGAGCTTGGAAAAGCCCTGATTCAGCATGGCCTTCATGTTCTTCTCAATGTCCTTGGCAGGCGATTGTTGAAGCACTTCGCTGATCTTTGTTTGCAGCTCGGAGAGAAAACTCAGTCTGTTATTCATAAGTTTTGCTAGGATGAAAGATGCACCAAATTAAGGCGGATGCGCTTTGATGGTGCGTCGTTGGTGTCGGGCGCGCAGTCAAGCGAGGCTTGATGCTAACTTATTTAGCCAAAATAACAAGGGTTTTCCTCATTTTTGGCTGGCACGCGTCCTGCTATGTAGTCGGGAGCACACCCGGCAATCGTGGGCAGGTTTTTTATAAATTAATACAAACAAGGAAAGACATGAAAAAACTTATTCTAGCTAGCGCAATTCTGGCGGCATTCAGCGCTAATGTCGCTCAAGCGGAAGAGGCAGCAGCACCCGCTCCAGATAACGTCGTTGCTTACAACGTGGGTATTGCATCTGAATATCGTTATCGCGGTGTTTCTCAGTCCCGTTTCAAGCCTGCGTATAGCGCCGGTGTTGATTACACAAACAATCCAACCGGTATTTACCTTGGCGCATGGGCCTCCACCATCAAGTGGATTCAAGATGGCGGCGCAACTGATGGTAAATACGAAGTGGATTTATACGGCGGCAAACGCGGTGAAATCGCTCCAGATCTTGGCTATGACATCGGCGGTCTGTATTACCTGTATCCAAAAAATACCCTAGGCAATGTATCTGGTTTTAGTAATGCCAACACGTTTGAGCTGTACGCGAAAATCAACAAGGGTCCTTATTACTTGAAGTATTCGCATAGCCTGACCGATCTGTTTGGCTTCCAAGATAGTCACGGCAGCTACTACCTCGACGGCGGCGCTGATCTGCCACTGGCCGAAGGCCTAGTGCTGAATCTGCACGTTGGTCATCAGAAGGTAGCAAATTTATCTGCTGCTGACTTTACTGATTACAAAGTCGGTGTAACTAAAGATTTTGGATTCGTTGCCGCTTCTGCTGCTTACATTGCAGCTGACACAGACAAGGCTGTTTATTACTCACCGAACGGCACCAACACAGGAAAAGCGGCCTTGGTCGTTAGCCTGACTAAAGCTTTTTAAACACCCCAAACGAGGCTGAAATGAAAATCATCACTGCCATCATCAAGCCTTTCAAGCTCGATGAAGTGCGCGAAGCTCTTTCGAATATCGGTGTGCAAGGCATCACCGTTACCGAGGTTAAGGGATTTGGGCGCCAAAAAGGTCACACCGAGTTGTATCGCGGTGCTGAGTATGTCGTTGATTTCCTGCCGAAGACAAAAATCGAGGCAGCAGTCGACGACGCGATCGTGGAGCGTGCAATTGAAGCGATCGAAAATGCGGCCCGCACCGGCAAAATCGGTGACGGAAAAATCTTTGTCTATGACTTGCAACAGGTAGTCCGTATTCGTACGGGCGAAACCGGCAAAGAAGCACTCTAAGGGGATTGAAAATGAAAAAATGTTTTGCAAGCCTTTTGAGCGCTGGTCTGTTGCTGTTTGCAATAGGCATGACGCCCGTCGCATCGGCAGAAGATGCAGCGCCCGCAGCAGCACCAGCGGCCACCGCGCCCGCAGCGGCGGCTCCCGCAGCTGCGGCAGCAGCACCAGCAGAAGCAGCTGCTCCTGCGGTGGTACCAAACAAGGGTGACACAGCATGGATGATCGTAGCGACGCTACTCGTCATCATGATGTCTATCCCTGGTCTGGCCTTGTTTTACGGCGGCTTAGTTCGTTCGAAAAACATGTTGTCAGTGCTGATGCAAGTGATGATGATTTTCAGCCTTGTTACCGTACTCTGGTTTATCTATGGCTACTCGCTGGCGTTCACTGAAGGAGGTAGTTTCTTTGGCTCCTTTGATCGTCTGTTCATGAAAGGTATGACACCGGATTCAGCAGGTGCCACTTTCAGTAAAGGAGTTGTAATTCCAGAGATGATCTTTGCTTGTTTCCAAGCGACCTTTGCAGCGATTACCTGCGGTTTGATCGTCGGTGCATTTGCTGAACGTATTAAGTTTGCTGCAGTCATGTTGTTTATAACGATCTGGTTCACATTCTCGTATGTGCCCATCGCTCACATGGTTTGGTTCTGGCCTGGTCCTGACGCATTCGTAGATGCAGCAGCTGCAGAAAAAGCGACTGCCGCATCAGGATGGTTGTTCCAGAAAGGCGCGCTCGACTTTGCTGGCGGCACGGTGGTTCACATCAATGCAGCGGTGGCAGGTTTAGTTGGCGCCATCATGGTCGGTAAACGTATCGGTCTGGGTCGTGAAGCTATGACACCTCATTCGTTGACGCTGACGATGGTGGGCGCATCTCTGTTGTGGGTGGGCTGGTTTGGTTTTAACGCAGGTTCAGCGCTCGAAGCTAATGGTTCAGCGTCGCTCGCGTTTGCTAACACCTTGCTCGCTACGGCTGGTGCCGTGATGTCATGGACCTTTGCTGAGTGGATCTTAAAAGGTAAGCCTTCCATGCTGGGTGCAGCTTCAGGTGCCGTCGCAGGTTTGGTTGCGATCACTCCAGCGGCTGGATTTGTTGGCCTGATGGGTGGGCTGATCATTGGCTTGTTGGCGGGTGTGACTTGCTTGTGGGGCGTCAACAGCTTGAAGCGCATGCTCGGTGCTGATGACTCGCTGGATGTATTCGGTGTACACGGTGTGGGCGGCATTTTGGGCGCGATTCTGACAGGTGTGTTTGCTGCGCCATCACTGGGCGGTACAGGCATCTATGACTACGTCGCGAATGCGGTTGCGCCTGAGTACTCAATTGGCGGCCAAGTTTGGATTCAGTTCCAAGCGGTGCTGACGACGATTATCTGGTCAGGTATTGTGGCTTTCATTGCCTACAAAATTACCGACATGGTCGTGGGTCTGCGCGTCACCGAAGAGGAAGAGCGTGAAGGTTTGGACATCACCAGCCATGGTGAAACGGCCTACCATTCCTAAGATGAATTAGTCTCCTCTGTAGCACCGGCTCAGGGTATCGAGCCACAAACGCCTCCCTCGGGAGGCGTTTTTTTATGCGCGGGGATAGCAAAAAGGGTAGTAAATGAAGGGCTCGCTTGGAAAATACGGTCTTCGTCCCCACTTGTTTCCGTGTAAAGCGCAAGGGCAGTCACTGGCGATGTCCGTTAGAATCTGCCCCTTGGCTTACGCTTCATTGATTCTCTGGAAGGTCTTGCATGGTTCCCCATCTCGTCACGGCTCTGAATGGCCCGTTACTCGAGCTCGAAAAAAAAATTCTGGCCGCCACCCCTGCGATAGAGCGGTGGTTCAGACTCGAATGGCAGGAGCACACTCCGCCGTTTTACTGTTCTGTTGATTTGCGCAACTCAGGCTTTAAGCTAGCGCCTGTCGATACCAATCTTTTTCCGGGTGGATTTAACAATCTCGCTCCTGAAATGCTACCGCTGGCCGTGCAAGCGGCGATGGCCGCCATCGACAAGTACTGCCCAGATGCAAAGAATCTTTTATTAATTCCCGAGCGGCATACGCGCAATACGTTTTATTTACAAAATGTCGCGCGACTTATGCAGATTTTTCGCCAGACCGGTTTGAATGTGCGCTTAGGAAGTTTGTCAGACGAGGTAAAAGCCCCGGTCGATATTGAACTCCCGGATGGCAACACCCTGACGTTGGAGCCCTTAGAACGCTCAAGCAACGGTCGTCGGCTCGGCCTTAAAAATTTCGACCCCTGCACGATCTTGCTGAACAACGATCTGTCGGCCGGTATCCCGGGCATTCTCGAAGACCTACATGAACAAACACTACTGCCTCCGCTGCATGCAGGTTGGGCCGTCAGACGCAAGACTAATCACTTTGCTGCTTATGATGAAGTCGTCAAAAAATTTGCCAAGTTGATCGATGTCGATCAGTGGATGTTGAATCCGTATTTTGCTAAATGCACAGGCATCAACTTTCAAGAGCGTGAAGGTGAAGAGTGTCTGGCGACCAATGTCGATGCACTTTTAACCAAGATACGTAAAAAATACAAAGAGTACGGCATCAAAGAAACGCCATTCGTGATCGTTAAAGCCGATGCGGGCACCTACGGCATGGGCATCATGACCGTGCGTGATGCCAGTGAAGTGCGTGACTTAAATCGCAAACAGCGCAACAAAATGTCAGTAGTTAAAGAAGGCTTAGAAGTATCGGATGTGATTTTGCAAGAAGGCGTGCAC
>Ga0214919_10005719_pt1 | contig 17459 bp, 14 predicted proteins | sample LL1503_MetaG_FD_177994 | JGI IMG/M metagenome (GOLD analysis project Ga0214919, IMG submission 177994) | Freshwater microbial communities from Lake Lanier, Atlanta, Georgia, United States - LL-1503 | ecosystem: Environmental > Aquatic > Freshwater > Lake | place: USA: Georgia | collected...
TACGTCGGCGGCAAACATAGAGATTGTGCTGAAGTTGGAATCAAATCGATTCGAATCGATTTACCTGCAACTGCCTCCGAAGCTGATGTTTTAAAGGCGATTTCAGATTTGAATAACGCTAGCGAATGCACTGGATATATCGTGCAGTTACCGTTACCAAATGGAATCAACGCTCAAAAAGTTTTAGAAGCAATTGATCCAGATAAAGATGCCGATGGATTACACCCGCTAAATCTAGGGCGATTAGTTATGGGTGAAAAAGCACCACTGCCGTGCACACCTGCTGGAATTGTTGAACTTTTGAATCATTACCAAATACCAATCAACGGAGCAGAAGTTGTAGTTATTGGCCGCGGCCTAACGGTTGGCCGCCCGCTTGGATTATTACTTACTCGTAAAAGCGAAAACGCGACCGTTACTTTGACACATACTGGAACGAAAGATTTATCCGCCCATACAAAGCGCGCTGATATTGTGATTGCGGCAATCGGCAAAGCACATTTCTTAAAAGCAGATATGGTAAAGGCTGGCGCAGTTGTACTAGATGTAGGAATTACTCGAACTGAATCTGGCTTGCAAGGAGATGTTGATCCCGCCGTCGCAAATGTTGCTTCATATATCGCACCAATGCCTGGTGGTGTTGGGCCAATGACGCGCGCAATGTTGCTACGCAACGTCGTCGAAATGGCTTAAATTGTTTGCCAGAATCGGATATCTCGCTGCAATAGCCGGCGTTTTAATTGGAGCGATCGCGCAAGTTAGAGTGGGAGCGCTATTAATTGCACTTGGGCTAGCGCTAGTTTCCATTCCTAAATTCAAAGGTAATTGGTCGGTTCGTCGCATTGATACTTTGATTCCGGCGGCCCTGATTGTGGCCCTAATAACAATCGCAATAGCGTTACCCCGCGCCAAATAGCGTTTTTAACGGGTTAGGCAGTGGGTAGGATTCAGTCATCGCATCACGAATTGCGAAGATGAAAATTGAGAGAGGTTTTAAAATGGCCAGATCCGGAAAAGTTACAGTTGTCGGAGCTGGTTTTTATGGCTCGACCACAGCGCTTCGATTAGCTGAATATGATGTTTTTGAAACTGTAGTTTTAACTGACATTGTTGAAGGAAAACCTGAAGGCCTAGCTCTTGATATGAACCAATCGCGTTCCATCGAAAATTTTGAAACAAAAGTAATTGGCGCAACCACAACTGCTGATGGCGGTGGCTATGAAGCAACTGCAAACTCAGATGTGGTTGTGATAACTGCCGGGCTACCACGAAAACCAGGTATGAGCCGAATGGATTTGATTGGCGTTAATGCCGGAATTGTTCGTGGCGTTGCGGAGAACGTTGCAAAGCATTCTCCAAATGCAGTCATCATCGTGGTTTCTAATCCACTAGATGAAATGACTGCACTTGCTCAACTCGCAACAAACTTTCCTAAGCATCGCGTAATGGGACAAGCTGGAATGTTAGATACCGCAAGATTTACCCACTTTGTAGCCGAGAAGTTACAAGTTCCGGTTTTATCTGTAAAAACTTTAACTTTAGGTTCACATGGCGAAACTATGGTTCCGGTTCCAAGTCGTTGCACAGTTGATGGGAAACCACTTTCAGATCGGCTCTCCGAGATTGAAATTGCTGAGTTAGTTGACCGTACTCGTAACGGTGGCGCTGAAGTTGTCGCGTTGCTAAAAACAGGGTCGGCTTATTACGCACCATCTGCAGCGGCAGCACGGATGGCTCAGGCTGTAATCGAAGATTCTGGTGCAGTTATGCCGGTTTGCGCATGGGTTGATGGCGAATATGGAATTAACGGGGTTTACCTGGGAGTTGAAGCTGAGATTGGTCGTTCTGGAATAAAGAAAGTTGTTGAAGGTAAGTTAACTGACTCTGAATTAGCAGCGTTAAAAACTGCAGCAGAGGCGGTTCGCGCTAAGCAAGCTGATGTTAAAGATCTATAACAATTAACTAACGAAGCCTTTAAGGGGATAGCGAATGTCAAAGCTCAAAGTCGAGGGAACCATTGTTGAATTAGATGGCGACGAAATGACCAGAATTATCTGGCATTTCATTAAAGATCAACTAATCCTTCCTTATCTGGATCTAAACATTGATTATTACGATCTTGGCATAGAACATCGCGATGCAACTGACGACCAAGTGACCATCGATAGCGCTCATGCAATTCAAAAACATGGCGTTGGCGTTAAGTGCGCGACCATTACACCAGATGAAGCCCGTGTTGAAGAATTCGGCTTAAAGAAGATGTGGAAATCACCAAACGGAACTGTTCGAAATATTTTGGGCGGCGTAATTTTCCGTGAACCAATTATTATCAAGAATGTACCAAGGTTAGTTCCGCACTGGAGCAAACCAATTGTTATCGGCCGTCATGCATTTGGAGATCAATACCGAGCTACGGATTTCTTAGTTCCAGGCAAAGGAAAATTGACGGTAACTTTCACTCCCGAAGATGGTTCAAAGCCAATGGAATTCAATGTTTTTGATTTCCCAAGTTCTGGTGTTGCAATGACAATGTATAACTTAGATAACTCAATTCGAGATTTTGCCCGAGCATCATTTAATTATGGTTTATCGCGCAAGTACCCAGTATTTCTTTCAACGAAGAACACAATTCTTAAAGCATATGATGGCCGCTTCAAAGATCTATTCGAAGAAGTGTTTAGCGCTGAATTCAAAGCAGAATTCGATAAACAAGGACTTGCTTACGAACATCGTTTAATTGATGACATGGTCGCAACTTCACTTCGTTGGGAAGGTGGCTATATCTGGGCTTGCAAGAATTACGACGGCGATGTGCAATCAGATACCGTCGCACAAGGTTATGGCTCACTTGGCTTAATGACATCAGTACTTATGACTCCAGATGGGAAAACTGTTGAAGCGGAAGCTGCGCACGGCACAGTTACCCGACATTACCGAGACCATCAAAAGGGTAAGCCAACTTCTACCAATCCAATTGCATCCATCTTTGCTTGGACACAAGGGTTACAACATCGCGCCAAGTTGGATAACACTCCCGCCGTTGGCGAGTTTGCAAAAACTTTAGAGAGAGTTTGTATCGAAACTGTCGAAAGCGGAAAGATGACAAAAGATCTTGCGCTATTAATAAGTAAAGATGCGCCTTGGCAAAATACTCAAGAATTCTTGGCTTCAATTAACGAAAATCTAAAGAATGCGATGAAGTAAAGGTCCTTTCGTTTTCTTATGTAGTGCTGTCACTCGCCATATCTGTAGTACGAATTTTTTTTCAAGTCTACGGTGAGCTTCAAGAAGAAACGGCATGGTGCCGCTTCGGTTATTGGAGCTAAATATGAGTGAAGCATTTATTGCACCGGGACAACCTGGTAGCAAAGTTACCTTCTTGCCTCGATATGAGCATTGGATAAATGGAGCGTTTGTTAAACCTTCATCTGGTTTATATTTCGAAAACGCAACTCCAGTTACTGGAAGAATTTTTTGTGAAGTAGCGCGCGGCAATGCAAAAGATGTGGAACTTGCATTGGATGCAGCACATGCTGCAGCGCCAGCTTGGGGAAAGACCTCTGCAACTGAGCGTGCAATTATGTTAAATAAAATTGCTGATCGAATGGAAGCAAATGTTGAAGCAATTGCAATTGCAGAAACTTGGGAAAATGGAAAGCCAATCCGGGAAGCGTTATATGTAGATATTCCGTTGGCAATTGATCATTTCCGTTATTTTGCGGCAGCAATCAGAGCTCAAGAAGGTTCGGCAGGCGAGTTAGACCATGACACAGTTGCATATCATTTCCACGAACCACTTGGTGTAGTTGGTCAAATCATTCCGTGGAACTTTCCAATCTTGATGGCAGTTTGGAAATTAGCTCCAGCAATTGCTGCGGGAAACTGTGTGGTGTTAAAACCAGCCGAACAAACGCCAGTATCTATCCACTTCTTAATGGATTTGATTAAGGATTTAATTCCAGCCGGTGTAGTAAATATTGTTAACGGATTCGGCGTAGAGGCTGGAAAACCATTGGCCTCATCCTCCAGAATTGCAAAGATTGCTTTTACTGGAGAAACCACAACTGGTCGATTAATCATGCAATATGCCTCAGAAAACATTATTCCAGTGACTTTGGAGCTTGGTGGCAAGAGTCCAAATATTTTCTTCAACGATGTTGCAGATAAAGATGATGCGTTCTACGACAAAGCATTAGAAGGCTTCACTATGTTTGCGGTAAATCAGGGTGAAGTTTGCACCTGTCCTTCTCGTGGATTAGTCGAAGCTAAGATCTACGACAAGTTCTTAACCGATGTAACAGCTCGCACCAAAGCAATTATTCAAGGAAATCCATTGGATTTAACAACCATGATCGGTGCGCAGGCGAGCGTCGAACAGATGGAGAAAATTCTCTCTTATCTAGATATCGGTAAGAAAGAAGGCGCCAAAGTATTAACGGGTGGCGAACGCGCTAATTTAAGCGGCGACCTTGCTGGTGGTTATTACATAACTCCAACAATTTTCGAAGGAAATAATTCAATGCGCATCTTCCAGGAAGAAATTTTTGGACCAGTAGTCTCAGTAACTAAGTTCGATGGTTTTGACCAAGCGATGCAGATTGCAAATGACACTCTGTATGGACTTGGTGCTGGCGTTTGGACTCGCGATATTAATACGGCCTATCGCGCCGGCCGCCAGATTCAAGCCGGCCGAGTTTGGACCAACTGCTATCACGCATATCCAGCGGGAGCAGCGTTCGGTGGTTATAAAGCATCAGGTATTGGACGAGAGACGCACAAAATGATGCTGGATCATTACCAACAAACTAAGAATCTGCTAGTTTCCTATTCACCAAACAAACTTGGATTCTTTTAAGCCATAACCAGTTATAAGGAGTGAAAGTGACGCTGCCGCCTCGAGTTGAAGTTACAATCGAGGCGGCATCGCTACTTCTAAAGCTAACAAAAATTCATGGCCCGTTGATGTTTCACCAATCCGGCGGGTGTTGTGATGGCTCTTCACCTATGTGTTATGCCAAAGGTGAATTTCGTGTGGGTGGTTCCGATATTTTGCTTGGCGAATTAATTTTTGATGGCTTAAGCGAACCAATCCAAGTATGGATGGGCAAGGCACAGTTTGAATATTGGAAACATACTCATTTAACAATTGATGTGGTTGATGGGCGAGGCGGTAGTTTTTCATTAGAATCGAGTGAAGGTAGAAGATTCCTTATTAGATCTCGACTATTCACTGATGCTGAATGGGCAATATTGGAGAATGCTCCCGTTACTACCGGAGCATAAAAAATCCCCGCCGCTAATAACGACGGGGATTAATTTTGCGGAATTTATTTCTTATCTAACCGTTCACCATCTATCGCATTGAATAGGTGAATAGCAGCTGGAATTGCAGCAACAGAGATAGTTGAACCAGGTTTTGGTGGATTCTTTGGATCCCAGCGAACAATTACTTGTGCGCCTTCATCGCCGCTGTTTGCAAACTTAATTGCAGAATCAACTGGTTTTCCATAAACGTAGGCATCAGCACCGAGCTCTTCGACAACTTCGACAAGTACATCGAAGCCATTTGAAGTTGTTGGGGTAAATCCTTCTGGGCGAATACCAACTGTTACAGAACTACCGGCATTTGCTGGAACGCTAAGTTCCAAATTGCCGAGCTTTGCCTTACCGCCAGATACTGGAGCAATTAACAAGTTCATGGCAGGGGAGCCAATAAATCCAGCTACGAATGCATTTGCTGGATTATCGTAAAGATTTCGAGGTGTATCAACTTGTTGTAGCAAACCATCTTTTAATACTGCTACGCGATCACCCATAGTCATAGCTTCAACTTGGTCATGTGTCACGTAAACTGTTGTAATTCCAAGACGACGTTGTAGCGCAGCAATTTGAGTACGAGTTGCAACGCGAAGTTTCGCATCAAGGTTTGAAAGCGGTTCATCCATTAAGAACACTTGTGGTTCACGGACAATCGCACGACCCATTGCAACGCGCTGGCGTTGTCCACCAGAGAGCGCTTTTGGTTTACGTTCTAAATATGGTTCAAGATCTAATAATTTCGCAGCTTCACGAACTCGGCGTTCGCGTTCTTCTTTTGCAACACCGGCAATTTTCAGCGCGAAGCCCATATTTTCTGCAACCGTCATATGTGGATATAACGCGTATGACTGAAAGACCATTGCGATATCGCGATCTTTTGGTGCAACGTTTGTAACGTCGCGATCACCGATGAAAATTGCGCCGTTATCAATTTCTTCTAAGCCGGCGAGCATGCGAAGCGATGTAGATTTTCCGCAACCAGATGGTCCGACTAGAACTAAAAATTCACCATCGTTAACAGTGAGATTTAATTTGTCTACCGCTGGTGCAGTTGTTCCTGGATAGATGCGAGTTGCATCTTTAAATACGACAGATGCCATGAGGCGATCTCCTTCTCCGGGCAGGTACGTGCCCGACGGTCCGTTGGATGAAGGTCTAGTAGTGGCAACGATGTCAGCTACTAGGCCACGTAGGCGTTTGCCTCCGTGATAGGCGAAGGCTATCTAGCCGCAGCGGGAAAAGAAAGCGCACCGTTACTCTTAGCATCGTGGATAACCCTCAACCGATACTTCAGCTTTCTGACCTTTCAGTCGGAGAGCTATTTCTCGATATCGGAATTGTCCTTTTCTTCATCGTTCTAGGTGGCATTTTTGTGGCGGCAGAAATTGCGCTGATTTCATTACGCGATAGCCAAGTTCGACAGTTGGCTTTGAAGGGCAAACGCGGCGCCAAGGTTGCCGAATTAGCAAAGAATCCAAATCGTTTTCTCGCCGCAGTCCAGGTCGGTGTTACTTTTTGCGGATTTCTTTCAGCTGCGTTAGGTGCAGAACGAATTGGTAAATACGTAGTGCCTGCGCTGCAAGATATTGGAGTATCTGAAAATTATTCCGCGACCCTTTCGTTATTGCTTCTTACAATCGTAATTGCTTATATCTCGCTCATTTTCGGTGAATTAGTACCAAAACGATTAGCGCTCCACCGAACTGAATTTTTGGCGCTCGCTTCTGCAAACAGCGTAGATATATTGGCTAGGTTCTTTCGTCCGATTATATGGTTGCTTTCTCATTCAACCGACTTTGTAGTTCGATTATTTGGATTAGATCCAAAAGCAAAGCGCGCTGACATCTCAGAAGAAGAGTTATTGGATTTAGTTTCTGGCCATGCAGCTTTAACAGATGAAGAGCGCGACATCGTAGAAGAAGTGTTTAATGCAAGCGAAACCTTAATTCATGAAATTATGGTGCCGCGGATTGAAGTAGATTTCTTAGATGCCAGCCTTTCTATTACGCAGGCTATTCGAATTGCCGTTGACAAGTCGCACTCCCGTTATCCGGTAGTACGTGGCACTAGCGATGAAGTAATTGGGTTTATCCATGTGCGTGACTTATTAGACCCAGCACTTAGTGGAAAAGATTTGACAATTTTAGAGTGCATTAGAAATGTAATTTTTCTTCCTGGCACTAAAGGAGTTTTGCCCGCCTTAACAGAGATGCGTGCGGCCAGACAACAGATTGCAATTGTGTTGGACGAGTACGGCGGTACCGATGGCATTGTTACTTTAGAAGACTTAGTTGAATGTCTAATTGGTGATATTCATGATGAATACGACGTTCCAGAGAGCGACCCACAGTCTCAAAACCAGAGTGGAGATTTTGAAGTCGATGGTCTAATTACTTTAGATGATTTCAAGGACGAAACAGATGTCGAATTACCAGAGGGACCTTATGAAACTTTAAGCGGCTTCGTCATGCATTTCTTAGGCCGCTTGCCTGTTGTACATGATGTAGTCCGTGTAAATGGTGCGCGAATAACTGTCCTAACTATGGAGGGCAAACGCGCTGGAAATTTATTAATTTCGCGGGATAGCAGTCAACCTAAAGAACTCTGGAAAGATAGGGCACATGAATAACTCTCGAAAACGAGTTCTCTCTGGCATTCAACCAACTGCTGATTCTTTCCATTTAGGTAATTATTTAGGTGCAGTAAAACAATGGGTTGCTTTACAAGAAACTCATGATGCGTTTTATTGCGTAGTGGACTTACATGCTTTAACGATTGAAACCGAACCAAAACTTTTTAGAAAACGGACGCTGCTTGCCGCGGCACAGTTAATTGCGCTTGGATTAGATCCAGAACGTTGCACGCTCTTTATCCAATCTCATGTTCATGAACATAACCAACTTGCTTGGGTTATGGAATGTTTAACGGGATTTGGTGAAGCAAGTCGAATGACCCAGTTTAAAGATAAATCGCAAAAATCTGGGTCAGATAGAACTGTGGTCGGACTATTCACTTATCCGATTTTGCAAGCTGCCGATATTCTGCTTTATCAACCACAGTATGTCCCGGTTGGTGAAGATCAACGTCAACATATAGAACTTACGCGTGATTTAAGCCAACGTTTTAATTCTAGATATGGTGAAACATTCGTATTGCCCGAGGCTTACATAATAAAAGGCTCTGCCAAAGTTAATGATTTACAAGATCCAACAGCAAAAATGAGTAAGTCTTCTGCTTCAGCTAATGGCGTAATTGACATCATGGATGCATCAGAAATAAATGCAAAGAAAATTAAGAGTTCGATTACTGATGCAGAACGTGAAATAAAGTTTGATGAGAAAAATAAGGCTGGAATCTCTAATTTACTTACGATTTATGCATCCTTGACTGGAAAGTCTATTTCAGAGAGTGAAGCTGATTTTGCTGGCAAAGGATATGGAGATTTTAAAGGCGCAGTTGCCGAGGTAGTAACCGAATACTTTGCACCAGTAAGAAAGCGAACCTTAGAGTTGCTAGAAGATGAAACCGGTCTGTTGAAATTACTTAAGACTGGAAGTGAAAAGGCTGAGGCAGTGGCTTCGCAAACGCTAACGAAAGTTTATGATGCAATGGGAGTAGTGCCGCGTGGCAAATAAGGAATTTAAATCCGAATCAGAAATTCCGTTTTCAGATAAGCCGCGCGAAATTCCTATGGAAAAAGCTGGCGAATATCCATTCACGCGTGGGATTTATGAAACTATGTATAAAAATAAACCATGGACGATGCGGCAGTACGCGGGTTTTGGTAGCGCAGATGAATCAAATAAGCGTTATAAAGAATTAGTTGCGGCCGGCACCGGGGGATTATCGGTTGCATTCGATTTACCAACCCAGATGGGTATGGATTCAGATGCACCTTTAGCGTTAGATGAAGTTGGCAAAGTTGGCGTAGCGATTGATTCGCTTGCAGACATGCGTCGTTTATTTGATGGGTTACCGCTAGATAAAATTTCTACATCAATGACTATTAACGCACCAGCCGCAATATTGTTATTGATGTACCAAATTATTGCTGAAGAGCGCGGCATCTCCGGTGCTGAATTGCAAGGCACTATCCAAAACGATGTTTTAAAAGAATATATAGCGCGTGGCACATATATTTTTCCACCAAACCCCTCACTGCGTTTGATCACAGATATTTTTAGTTACTGTCAAAAAGAATTACCAAAATGGAACACGATTTCAATTTCTGGTTACCACATCGGAGAGGCTGGCGCTACGCCGGTGCAAGAAATAGCTTTTACGCTAAGCGATGCAATTGCCTATGTTAAAGCTGCAATTACTGCCGGTTTAGATGTAGATGATTTTGCGCCTCGGCTCTCATTTTTCTTTGTATCGCGTACAACCCTCATTGAAGAAGTTGCTAAATTTAGAGCTGCCCGCCAAGTCTGGGCTCGAATTATGAAAGAAAAATTCGGCGCTAAATCTGAAAAATCTATGCAGTTGCGGTTTCATACTCAAACTGCTGGTGTGCAATTAACTGCGCAGCAACCGGAAGTTAATTTAGTTCGAGTAACCATTCAAGCTCTCGCCGCAACTTTAGGCGGCACCCAATCGCTCCATACGAATTCATTTGATGAAGCGCTGGCATTGCCTAGCGAAAAAGCTGCCAGGTTAGCGCTTCGAACTCAGCAAGTAATTGCAAATGAAACAGATATTACGAAAGTTGTCGATCCTTTTGCTGGTAGTTACGTAGTGGAAAATCTAACGGCAGATTTAGTTAAAGAGATTGAATCATTAATTGAAAAGATTGAAAGCATGGGTGGGGCAGTAACGGCGATTGAGAGCGGTTTCCAAAAACGGGAAATTGAAAATAGCGCATATAAAATATCGCAAGAGATTGATAAGAAAGAACGCACGGTGGTTGGCGTAAATGACTTTATAACTGCAAACGATGCAGCTCCAATTCTTCATAAATTAGATCCAGCCGTCGGTGATGATCAACGAAAGCGGTTAGCGCAACATCGTGCCGAACGGAACAATGCAGAAGTCGCAAATTCTTTGTCAGAGATTTCAAAAGTTGCGACCGGAACTGAAAATGTGATGGCGTCAATAAAATCAGCAATTATGGTGGGCGCAACAGTAGGAGAAATTTGCGATGCGCTTCGGAGCGTTTGGGGCGTATACCGATCCAGCGAAGCGTTTTAATCCAATGAGAATTCATCGCTTCTTGGCAGTAGTTTCGCTTGCGGCACTTTTAATTTCTCCAGTCAGAACAAATGCAGCTAGCACTGCACCAACTCCAGTGAAAATTGCAATTGCCCTTGAAGTAGGCGGAGTCGGCGACAATTCCTTTAATGATGCAGTGGTAAGTGCCACCAGGGCTGTTCAGAAAAAATATAAGATTGCCGATTCCTACATAAGGATTGTTCCGACTGACGGTACTGCCCCTGATCGTTTTTTTCGATTAAAATTCTTAGCAAAAGCCGGTTATAATTTAATCATTGCGATCGGTGCAGATTATGCACCAGCAATTCAAAGGGCTTCCATAGAATTTCCAGACGTACAATATGCGCTGGTTAATAGCGATGCGGTCGCAAGTATGAACGTTTCATGTTTAGTTTTCGACGATTCCGAAGCAGCTTTCTTGGCTGGAGTTGTTGCGGCAACATCAAGCAAAAGTGGCAAAGTAGCTTTTGTTAGCGATGCAAGTGAAATTCAGAAGAACTTTTACAATAGCTTTAGAGCCGGTGCGCGCTACGGAAATAATAAAGTTGCGACTCTTGCAATTTCATTTACAAACTCAACATTTGATTTGAACAATTCAATTGCTAATGGCGTCGATGTAATATATTCAACGCGGGTAGTTGATGGCGAGGTTTTCAATTTGATAAGTAAAGCGAACCTTAAGAAACATAAAGTTTGGTTGATTGCACAATCTCCAGATCAATATTATGCAAATCTGCTATCTGCAAAAAAAGATATTTTAGTATCACTTGATAAGCGGATTGATCGAGCAATTTCAGATGTAATGACATTGGCAATTACCGGTGGCTCAATCTTGGATATTGTCGATGACAGTAAATCTATTTATGGCCGGACCTATAACTTCAAGAATTCTGGTCTGAATTTGAGTTTTCGAAATCCCGTGACAGCCGCCACAAAAACTGCAGTAACTAGAGCTATCACTGAGATAAAGAGCGGTAAAGTTTCAACCAAAGGTTGAGTGTTTGCCAAGTTGTAATAATAAAAGCAAAGAACTCAAGCCATCTCTATCGGTAACCGCTATAGGGTGAGCCAACAAATTAATCCCGTAATTGAAGCCGTATTCGAAGCGGTTTTGATGGGATTCTCAGGAGGAATAAATTGAAGAAGTCACTATTTACCGGATTGGTTAAGGCTATTGCTGCAGTTGCTGCACTAACACTGCTTGCAAGTTGCTCTTCATCGTCAGACAGTGCAGCAAAAGTAAAAGCTTGCTTAGCTCTTGACACTGGTGGTGTTGATGACAAGTCATTCAACGCTTCAGCATGGGCTGGCGCACAAGCAGCACAAGATGCTGGCGCAGAGGTTAAATACCTTGCTGCAACTTCAGATGCAGATTACGCACCAAATATTAAGAAGCTGGTCGACGAGGGTTGCAACATTGTTATCGGTGTTGGTTTCTTAATTAATGGCGCAATTGTTGATGCTGCAAAAGCAAATCCAGATACCAAGTTCGCAATCGTTGACCAAGACGGTAAAGATCATGGTCCAGCTGGAGATCAATACCCAGGTGCAGTATTAGATAACCTTAAGGGAATTGAATTCGCAACTAACCAAGCAGCTTTCCAAGCTGGTTACCTTGCAGCTGGTTATTCAAAGACCGGCAAAGTTGCAACATACGGTGGTTTAAACATTCCACCAGTTAGCATCTTCATGGACGGCTTTGCTCGCGGCGTTGCTTACTACAACACTGTTAAGGGTAAGAAAGTTGTCGTACTTGGATGGGATGTTGCTAAGAAAGATGGCACATTCGTTGGCGGTTTCTCGGATCAAGCAAAAGCACTTCAGATCTCAAAGAATTTTGAGCAACAAGGTGCAGATGTGATTTTCCCAGTAGCTGGTGGCCTTGGTGCTGCAACAGCAAACCAATCAATGACTGGCAAGAAGTCTGTAACTATCTGGGTTGACTCAGATGGTTTCGTACAGGCTCCACAATTTGCTTCAGTACTTCTTACATCAGTTGTTAAAGGTGTCGGAACTTCGGTAACAGCAGTTATCCAAGATGTTATTGATGGCAACTTCTCTGCAACCAACTATCTAGGTACTTTGGAAAACCAAGGAACATTCTTGGCTCCGTACCATGATATGGAATCAACTGTTGATGCCGCATTGGCAGCAGAAGTTGAACAACTAGGTGCAGATATCACTTCTGGAAAAGTTGCAGTTTCCTAATCGGAATTAGCTAATTTCCTGAAGTAGCTAAGCAGTAAAAATTAAGCTGGGCGGGTTTTTAACCCGCCCAGCTTAATTTCGTATAGGTTAGGTTTTAACAAAGCAAAGAATTGGAAAGGAAAAGCAAAAGTGTCAGTCGAATTGCGAAGCATCACCAAGAGATTTGGTGCGCTGATTGCAAACGATGGCATTGATTTGAAAGTTGAAACTGGGGAGATTCACGCAATCCTCGGTGAAAATGGCGCTGGTAAATCTACTTTGATGAACATACTTTATGGTCTGTTAGCACCAGATAGTGGTCAGATATTGGTAGATGACAAACCAATCACAATTTCTGAACCTAGCGATGCACTTGCTGCGGGAATTGGAATGGTGCACCAACATTTCATGCTGATACCTGTTTTCACAGTTGCGGAAAATATTGTGCTCGGTCATGAAAAAGTTAATGGTTTGGGAGTTTTAAACCTTGACCAAGCCAGAATTGAGATCGCTCGAATTTCTAAAGAATTCAATTTTGATGTGGACCCAGATGCCATTGTGGAAACATTGCCAGTTGGAATTCAACAACGAGTTGAAGTAATTAGGGCTTTGATTTATAAGGCAAAAGTATTGATATTGGATGAACCTACCGCAGTGCTTACCCCGCAAGAAACCGATGAATTGTTACAAGTGATGAAGAACTTAAAGAAACAAGGCACCTCAATAATTTTTATAACGCACAAATTGCGTGAAGTGAAAGAAGCTGCTGATCGAATCACAATTATTAGACGAGGCAAAGTAGTCGGTACGGCATTACCTTCAGCGACTCAAGAAGAATTAGCTTCACAGATGGTGGGACGTCCAGTAGATCTAACAATGGAAAAGAACCCAGCAAAAATAGGAAGAGACGTACTTTCAATTTCTAATCTTGTAGTAACAGAGAACACTGGTAGGGAGTTACTGCATAACGTTTCATTAGATGTTCGAGCCGGCGAGATTGTTGCGGTTGCTGGGGTGCAAGGAAATGGCCAGACTGAACTTGCGCGCGCTATCTTAAATTTAGAAGAACATGTCACTGGCAAAATTTTGATTGATGGCAATAATGTGGTTGGCGAATCTGTAAGGGGATCTTTGCATTCTGGTATTGCATTTATTCCGGAGTCTCGAGAATTAGATGGTCTGATCGGTTCATTTTCCATCGCGGAAAATCTCATTCTCGATACCTATGATTTAGCGCCAAATGCAACGGGCTTTTTAATGAGTCCAACTACGATAAAAAATGAAGCGGATAAGCGAATTGCGGAATTTGATATACGTAGCCAAAGCGCTGGCGAATTGGTCTCTTCACTTTCGGGTGGCAATAAACAAAAAGTAGTTTTAGCGCGCGAACTCTCGCGCCCGGTAAAAGTTGTCGTAGCATCGCAACCAACTCGTGGTTTAGATGTTGGCTCAATTGAGTTTGTACATGAAAAAATCGTACAAGAACGTGATGCTGGACGAGCTGTACTTCTATTTAGTACCGAACTTGATGAAGTTTTTGCACTTGCTGATCGAATTGCTGTCATGTATCGAGGAACTATTATCGACATAGTGCCAGCTTCAATCTCACGAAGTGACCTTGGCCTACTAATGGCCGGCATCAAACCAAAGGTTAATTCATGAGCAAAGTTAGAAACTATTTGGAAGACACTCTTCGTTCTATTGCATTGCCTTTTTTAGCATTCTTCTTAGCAATTTTTTCTGGCGGTCTTTTAATTGCATTTTCAGATCCTAAAATTTACAAACTTTGGAAAACGCCATTTCAGTTTCTCGGAACTGGATTAGCATCAGCAGGTCATGCATATTTAGCGTTAATTCAAGGTTCTATTTTTGATGGCAACTTAACATCAAAGAACTTCCTGCTGGGTTTCTATCCGCTTTCGGAAACCTTCGTTGTAGCAGCGCCATTAATATTGACTGGACTTTCAGTAACGCTTGCATTTAGAGCGGGACTTTTCAATATTGGAGCGCAAGGTCAATTTATTTTCGGCGCAATCGGGGCGTCTTATGTTGGCTTTCATTTTAATTTACCGCCAGTAATTCATGCGCTTGCCGCAATTGTAAGTGCGATTATTTGTGCCGGCCTATGGGGTGGACTGGTTGGTTTCCTAAAAGCCCGCACTGGTGCACATGAAGTAATCGTGACAATTATGTTGAATTATATTTCGGTCTATTTTTTGCTTTGGTTATTGAGCACTCAAGCTTTCTTGCGAAAAGGTCGTCAAGATCCAATAGCACCACCTGTGAACGAAAACGCACGTCTGCCAAAGTTATTTGGTATGGATTACCGAATAAATTTGGGCATTTTTGTTGCACTTGGAGTCGCATATTTAATTCACATATTGCTCACCAGAACAACTTGGGGATTCCAATTTAGATCTGTTGGCGCAAACACTCTTGCTGCTAAGACTGCCGGAATGTCGGTTCCATTTGTGATGACTTCAGTGATGGTAATTTGTGGCGCTCTTGCAGGCCTAGGCGGCGCGGTACAGGTTCTTGGAAGTGAATATGCACTTACTGCTGGAGTCGCAGGTTCATTTGGTTTTGATGCGATCACAGTTGCACTATTAGGTAGAGCCAAACCATTGGGTACAGTTTTAGCGGCATTATTATTTGGCGCTCTTAGAGCTGGCGGGTTAACGATGCAAGCAAATACCACAACGCCTATCGACATAGTTTTAGTAATTCAGGCATTAGTAGTTCTATTTATTGCAGCTCCAGCAATGGTACGCGCAATATTTAGATTGAAAAACGTTAAATCTGGTTCCGATATGGCTGCGAAGGGTTGGAACGGATGAGCAAAATTTCTAAGTTAACTCCAATCCAAAAACGTCGCCAACGCGGTGCATTTAGCCTTCTGGTTTTATCTATCGCATCTTTAATTGGTTTTGGAGTACTACAAAAACAAAGCGCTCCTGTGACTTATAAATTTGTTTTAGAAAAAGAGTGGATTGCAATTAACGAATGGACCCTCGATTCTAGAACCGGTTCTTATGGCTTTAGCATGGCAGCCCTGGTTTTTTCAATTTTGGCAATAATCCAATTTCGACGAAATAAGAAAATCCAATTGTCGAGCGCTTTAGGTGGGTTCGCAATCTTGATGTCTTTCTTATGTTGGGCCGCAAGTGGAAAAATGATTCCATTTACTGGGCTATTGCAAGGTGCGCTATTGCTATCAGTCCCACTTATTTTCGGCGCCATGGCCGGCGTACTTTGCGAACGCTCTGGCGTAATCAACATTGCTATTGAAGGTCAATTACTTGCAGGCGCCTTTGCAGCTGGAGTTGTGGCCAGCTTGACCCAAAACACCACTTGGGGCTTGATTGTTGCGCCATTGGCTGGGGCTCTAATTTCCCTGATCTTGGCTGTTTTTGCGATTAAGTTCGCAATCGATCAAGTCATTCTCGGCTTTGTTATCAACGTTCTTGTAATTGGCATGACTAATTTCTTATATAAAAAGCTCTTGATCCCTTATCAAAACACCTGGAATTCTGGACCAATTCTCACTCCAATTAAAATTCCAGTATTGAGCAAAATTCCACTGCTTGGTCCGATTTTTTTTAATCAAACAATAATTGTTTATTTAATGTATTTGATAGTTGCGGTCATACACCTTTCGCTCTTCAAAACTCGTTGGGGGCTTAGAACTCGTGCAGTAGGTGAACATCCAACTGCTGCTGATTCCGTGGGTATCAAAGTTAATAATTTGCGATTCCGAAATGTTATTTTTGCAGGTTTAGTCGCCGGACTCGGCGGCGCATATTTCACAGTCGGTGCGGTCGGTGCTTTCGGAAAAGAGATGACTGCCGGAAAAGGCTTTATCGCTTTGGCTGCGCTAATTTTTGGAAGATGGAGTCCGTTAGGTGCAGTTATGGCAGCGCTCTTATTTGGCTTTGCTGATAACTTGCAAGGAATCCTTTCAATCACGGGCACACCAATACCAAGTGAATTTATGCTAATGGCACCATACATTGCCACCATAATTGCAGTAACGGGATTTGTAGGTAGAGTCCGCGCTCCCGCCGCTGATGGCATTCCATATAACCGAGGCGGCTCTCACTAATGGATATTAATTGGCAGGTACTTCACGACGAAGCAAAGCGAGTGATGAAACTTTCATATTCACCTTATTCTAAATTCCCAGTAGGAGTTGCCGGCTTAGTAAGTGATGGTCGAATAATTAGTGGTTGCAATGTCGAAAATGCTAGTTATGGCTTAACGCTTTGCGCTGAATGCAGCATGATTTCAAATTTAGCAATGACTGGCGGCGGGCGATTAGTTGCAGCGCTCTGCGTAGATGGAAATGGTAATTATTTATCGCCATGCGGTCGGTGTCGCCAACTGCTTTTCGAACATGGTGGTCCAAATATGCAATTAATGACGCCTGAGGGTCCGCAACCAATGTCACTTATGTTGCCTTGGGGATTTGGCCCAGAAGACTTATCAAAGTGAACGAACCATTTGCTGCCGTAGAAATAATCGCTGCTAAACGCGATCGCGGTGTTTTGGCTGACTCACAGATCGATTGGGTAATTGATGCGTATACCCGTGGTGCGGTTGCGGATGAACAGATGTCCGCCCTGTTAATGGCAATTTTATTAAACGGAATGAGCAGCCACGAGATTTCACGTTGGACTGATGCGATGATTAAAAGCGGCGAACGAATGTCATGGTCGAAACTTTCAATACCCACAGTCGATAAACAT
>Ga0214919_10005720_pt1 | contig 17452 bp, 15 predicted proteins | sample LL1503_MetaG_FD_177994 | JGI IMG/M metagenome (GOLD analysis project Ga0214919, IMG submission 177994) | Freshwater microbial communities from Lake Lanier, Atlanta, Georgia, United States - LL-1503 | ecosystem: Environmental > Aquatic > Freshwater > Lake | place: USA: Georgia | collected...
CCCCTGCGGCTAGGAGCGCAATCGCGCTGATCACAAACGCGCCGGCACTAATAGCGTCAGCTACTTTAGCGAAGGCGGATATGAGCGAATCGTTGGAATAGATCTCAAAATCATTTTCCTGCTCGGGACGCAGGCCGCGCACAATGCGCATCGCGGTGACGATTTTATCCAACGTCTCGTTGTAGCGATCCTGCGACGGCGCTTGGATCGCGATGCTGACGCTCCGACGAGCGCGGCCAAAATCAATCGCGAAACGCGTGATCGGGATGATTAAAATACCATCCTGAGAATTACCAAAGGAAGAACCACGCTCAGCAAACGTGCCGATCACGGTGTAGGTTTTACCCGAAACTTTAACGAGTTTACCTAAGGGCGTCTCGTTGGGAAACAGCCGGGCAACAATCGTCTGGCCGATGATGATCACGGGGCGGGCCAACTCGACATCGGCCGGGGTCAGATTGCGGCCGATGCCGATGCTGTATTGATTGGCGGTGAGAAAGTGCTCGTTGCTACCGCCGAACTGGAGTCCGGGGCTCGTCTTGCGATTTTCATAAGTGGCCTGAACGACACCTTCGTTATTGAAGATCTTGAGGCAGACGACGTCGGTGTAACCTTCAATAAGTTGGGCAAAACGGAGCGCGTTAGGCAGGGTGATATCACGACGATTTTCGAAGCGACGGCGGTTCGCTCCGTCGCTAGAAATACCCATGGGGTTTTTACCGACTTGAATGATATTGGAGCCCAAGAAACTGAGACCAGACTCAACGGACTGACGCAGCGCGGAAACCGCGGTCATCACGCCAATGACGGAAAAAACGCCGATCGTGATCCCGAGCATCGTGAGCGTAGACCGAAGTTTGTTCACGCCCAAAGAGCCGAGGGCCATGCGGAGGATTTCGGTAAATTTCATGCGCCTCTTATTCGTAACGCAACGCCACTACCGGATCGAGGCGGGAGGCACCCCACGCCGGCGCAAAACCGGATATGATACCCGTCAAAATGGAAACTGCCATGCTGATAAAAACGAGGCTCACCGAAAATTCAACGGGGATAGCCGGAAACGCCGCGCCGACCGCCAAAACAAGTCCATAAGTAAGCCCGAGGCCGACGAAGCCACCGATCAGACAAATCGAAACGGCCTCAATTAGAAATTGCAGCAAGATGGTGCGACGGCGTGCGCCAAGAGCTTTGCGCGTACCAATCTCCTTCGTGCGCTCTTTCACGGAGACGAAGGTGATATTCATGATGCCGATTGCGCCGACGAAAAGCGAAAGCCCCGTGATAAACAATCCAGCGAGAGCGATGCCTTGCTTGATCGGATCGAGTTGAGCTTTGAATGCACCTTGTTCGTTGATATTGAAATTATCGCGTTCGCCGGGGAGTTGAGCGCGCACGCGGCGCATCGCACCCGTGAGTTCTTCGCGAGCTTCGGCCACGCGAGTTTTGTCGGTGATCTTTACGCGAATCTCGGCGCCACGTCGCACGCTGAAATATTTCCGAAACGCCTCGAGCGGTAAAATCGCTTGATTATCGAAGGAAAAGAGACCGAGAAAAGTACCTTGTTTCGCAACAACGCCGATGACCGTGAACGGATGCCCGCCGATCATGACGGTCTGATCGATGGAAGAGCGGTTTTGAAAGAGCGCTTCAGCGACATCGAAGCCTAACACGCAGACCGGTCGACCGCCCGCAGCTTCGGTGTCGTTAAATAGGCGGCCTTCGGAAAAATCGGCGGTGATGAGCCGGCCGTAGTCGGCGGTGGTGCCGATTGTGAAGACTCCGCTGACTTTATTTTCACCAGCCTTTACGGAATTGCCTCGTGAGCAGACGGGCACCGCAACCTCGAGTAGGGAGTTGGGCGACTGCTCGATGATGTGGTTAAGCTTGTCGGCATCTTCAGGGCGCAGGGGCGGCCGATTGGCGTAGTTCCACCAATCTTCGACGCCACCCCATGGCCATTTCTGGACGTAGAGGACATCGTCACCGAGCATGGCGAGGCTTCTAGTAAAACCGGTGTCGATACCCCGGATGGCCGTGCCCATGAGCGTGACAGCGACGATACCAATGATAACCCCGAGCGCAGTGAGCACCGAACGCATCTTGTTTGCTCGGATCTGAGCGAAGGCGATGCGAAAGGACTCGGTGAGCTCGTAAAGGAGGCGCTTCATGTCGGCGGGGCGAAACGCGGCTCAATAGACCGAACCGTCACTCTCGATCAGACCGTCGCGCAGACGAACAATGCGGCGGGCGTGGCGAGCGATTTCTTCTTCGTGCGTCACAACGATCAAGGTGTTGCCCTGCTCGTAGAGTTGCTCGAAGAGCGCCATGATTTCGACGCCCGTCTTGGAATCGAGATTACCCGTGGGTTCATCGGCGAGGATGATCGAGGGCGAATTTACAAGAGCGCGGGCGATAGCGACGCGCTGGCGCTGGCCGCCGGACAGCTCGTTGGGTTTATGATGGAGGCGAGAACCAAGGCCGACGTTTTCTAAGGCGCGTATGGCGCGGGCGCGGCGTTCAGTGGGCGCATAACCTGCGTAGATGAGAGGCAACTCGACGTTAGCCAGAGCGGTGGACCGCGGGAGCAGATTGAAAGTTTGAAAAACAAAGCCGATCTCGCGGTTACGGATGTCCGCGAGTTCATCGTCGATCATTGAGGCGACGCTCTTGCCATTGAATTCGTAGCGACCGGCGGTAGGCGTATCGAGGCAACCTAGCATGTTCATGAGGGTGGACTTACCCGAGCCGGAAGGACCCATGATCGCTAGGTATTCGTTGCGATGGATCTGCACCGTAACGCCGCGTAAGGCGTGGATAGTCTCTTCGCCCATTTCATAAAGCTTGGTGACGCCAGCGATGTCGATGACCAGAGGGCCAGCCGGGCGCGTGAGGCGGCTGGCGGCGGGGACTTGTGAAGGAATCATGACGTAGAGTCGGTGGCTAAAAAAGCGAGGTCCGCGCGCAAATTATTTCTTGTCCTCTTCAGTCTTGGGTTTCTCGAGCTGGACCTTGGCGCCGTCTTTGAGTTTGCGGGTGAGGGCGGCGTAACTGCCTGAGACAATATCTTCGCCGGATTTCACGCCGCTTTTGATTTCGATGGAGGTATTGTCCGCAATGCCGGTCTCGACTTTGCGAAGTTCGACGATGTCGCCTTTCTTTACGAAGACCACGCGGTCGAGTTTTACTTTGCTGCGACGGGCTTCTTCACGCTCGTTGGCGACATCGAGATCGTTGCCTGATTTCTCGCGGGTTTCCTTGGCTTTTTCCTTCTGAAGATCTTCGGAGGTTTTACCGCCGGCGGCGCGGACGGTGACGCTTTGCACCGGAACGGAGATAACGTTCTCAACTGTCTGCGTTTCAATATCGACGGTGGCGCTCATGCCGGGACGGAGTTTAACATCACGATCGGCGATGCGGATTTTCACTAGGAAGTTCGTCACTTCATCGGTGTTAAGCATCTGATTGGAACCGGCGCCGGAGCCACCGACACCTTGAGCCGAGCTGGAGATTTCGTAAACGGAGCCGGCAAATTTGCGCCCGGGGAATGCGTCGATGGAAATCACGGTTTTGTCCCCAATTTTTACGTTAACGATATCGTTTTCGTTCACCTTTACGCGAACTTCCATATTAGTGAGATCGGCCACACGCATGATCTCGGTGCCGGTGAAACTGCTTTGGGCAACGACGCGTTCACCGACTTCGCTGGTAAGGGAACTAATGGAGCCATCCATCGGCGCGTAAATGGTGGTTTTGTTAAGTTGGTCGCGGGATTGGCTCAAGGAAGCTTCAGTACGGCGAATCTGAGCCTGATAATTTTCGACGTTCGCTTGGGCGACTTCGAGGAGAGTTTTGGTGGCGGTATAATCCGACTCGGAGATGAGGTTTTTCTTATGCAACTCCTCAGATTGGGCGAAATCCTGGACTGCCTTCATGAGTTGGGCTTTGCCGAGGACGGCGGTGGCTTTAGCGGAGGCGAGGGCGGCCTCTTGTTGCTCGAGTTGCGCCTGGTAAGTGTCGGGTTTAATTTTAACAAGCAGCGTACCCTTCTTGATCGTCTGCCCCTCGATTACGGGGATAGCGATAATTTCACCGGCGACCTCCGGGGAAATTTTCACTTCGGTCTCGGGCTGGATTTTACCCGTGGCGATCACAAGCTGGGTAATGGTCTTAACCACCGCTTTCTCGACGGTGACCACCTGGCCTGTATCGGCTTTTTTGCTTTTAAAATAAGCCGCGGCCCCGAGGCCGGTGACGAGCAAGAGGGCGCCGATGACGATATATTTCGTCTTGGATTTTTTGACGGCGACAGGCGCGGGGGCAGAAACATTCATGTTATCAATTAAGTGAGTAAGGTTACAAAATGAAAAAAACGACGACCACTAGGCAAGCTGCACATGCCCCAAAGTGAAATAATAGGGCGTCTAACCGGTGCGACCCAACCCAAAGATCGGCGATGCCGGCTCCTGTTAGCGGTCAAGAAACTGATGTCAGCAGTAGGAAACACACCAGGCATACTAGCACAACACCAACGATTATCAAAAGTTGCACGAAAGTTGGCTTACAAGACGATACCTGCCCTCGGAAACTTCGAGCAGAAAACCCAAGGTTAAGGCGATCCGCGATGCGTAGTCGTAAAACGAGCAACATCTATCGCAGTATCAAACGGCACACCCTCCGCCAGATGATTTATCCACTGCCTCGCCAGCATTGGTGCGAGCAAAGCCCCCTTGGCTCCAAGACCATTAAGTAAACCCAAGCGCGCCACCACCGGATGCCTACCCGCGACTGGATGTCGATCGGGTAAATTTACCCGCACGCCCGCCGTGTGACCGGTGACTGTGTAAAGTTGGCCTCCAAGCAACTGAGCGGCGCTGCCTTCGAGCGTCTTACGCGCATCTGCAGTCGGCGTCGCGTCCACCACTCCAGGTGTATGCGTCGCGCCGCACCACGCAGCTCCCTGCGCTACCGGCAAAAGCCAATGACCCGAATTGGGAATCACGTCCGCTGGTAAATTCGCCACCGCCAACTCCAAGGTCTCACCCTTGGAAAATTCCCACGGCACCGTCACCCACGCAGGATCCAGCGCGCCGGCCAACCCGCGGCAATCCACCACAAGATCGTACCGCGCAGTTTCCGCCACAAGATCGACTGTCTCCCTTCGCCAAAGCCCCGCCCGCGTCCAATGCTCCTGCGCTGCCGCCAATAACACCGGCAGATCCACACGCGCTGCACCTTCGATCCAAAGTCCGTCCATCTCCGCCGCTACTACATACGGCGCCAACTCCCCGCGCGCCGTCTTCTCCAAACCCGTACGTCGCTCACGCTCGTTCTTAAAAATGCGTCGCACCCGCATTTCGCGCCAGACCTTCACGCCCCAAGCCGACTCGATCTCGCGATACGCCGCCCTTGCCACCGGCAACGCCGCTTCGATGTGCCAACTTTTTACCAACCTCTGTCCCGTTACAGGATTGATGATACCCGCGGCCACCCGCGAGACCATCGCCGGCGCGCCCTCGGCTCCTGCCGCTAACCTAAAAGGAATGCCGGCCCGCTCGCATTCCCAAGCCAGCAACGTTCCCGCAATCCCTTGCCCGACGATCAACACGTCTGCCTCTGCGCCAGGCGCCTTCATCGCGCGGCCCGCCGCGTCGGCAAACTCGCCGCCGCCGTCGCCTGACCATGACGTTTATTTTCCTCATCCGGCGTACGCAGCTGGATCGTTTCCGCCAACTCCGGAAACTCCGCGCGCAAGACCGCGCCCGCACGTTCCAAAATAATTTCCCCGCCTTCACCCGAAGTCACCCGACCGAGCACGAGCAAATTTCTCACTTCATAAAAATCCGCATAATGGGCGATCGCGTAGCCGAAGCACACGCCGATGCTCTCATAAATCGCTCGCGCCCGCGCATCGCCAGCCTTCATCGCCGTTTGTACCGCGATCAGTTGCTCGGGCAACGGTAAGGTTGACGGAAAATCAAAACCAGCCTGCGCCGCAAGCCGCCCCACACCTTGCTGCGAAAAATACTGCACGCCACAACCGATGTCGCCCGACCACTCATCGCGGGGCGCATCCGGCCGATAATCAATCGGCGCAAACGCGAGCTCATTGAGCCACGGCGTGATGTTGCCCGCCGGCGTCACGTAACCGCCCGCCTGACTCGTACCCATCGAAACACCCAGTACCGCGTTATCGTTCATGGACATCGCACCCGCCAGCGCGGTGACTTCGCCATCGTTTACGACTTCAAACGGCACCCCACTCCAACGCTCCTGTAACGTGAAAAACATTCGGCGGATATGTTGTTCAAAATCAATCGGTGAAACGCCACGAAACAAAGACGCCGCACGCACTTCGTTGTTCACATAAACTCCCGCCGCGCTCCCGCCAATCGCATCCACGCGCGGCAGATGCGCCGCCGCTCGTTTTAAGGAGTCATGCACGCCTTCGATGTGATAAGTCGGATCTTTTTGGAAATAAGGGTCCCATGCGATTTCCTCAGAAAAAACCACCTCGCCATCAATCAGTGCCGAGGCTTTCCGATCGCTCCCGCCGAGATCGAAACCAATCCGGCAACCATCGAGATTTCGACCCATCGGTAAACTCGTCTCGCGGGTCTCTGGTAAATTTCTCCAGGTCACCGCTTCGACGGAAAACGCTCGGTCGAAAATTTTCACGCCCATGAACTCGCAATCAAAAGTCCGCGCCCCGCTCGGGGCGTAAATTTTTGCGAGCGCCACCGCGATTTCGTCGGCTCCGGCGACCAACACGCGGGGGCCACCCTTCATCCACAATAAAAATTTAAGGAGCCGTTCGGCGTACGTCAGCGTGAGTACGCCCGCAGGATGATTCGCCGCCAACACGCGACTTTCATGACGAAACACCGAGCCATCTTTGCGCTCGAGTACGACCGCGAACGGCCGTGCGCCGGGATCCTTGGCCACCAGCGCACGATAGGCGCATTGCCAGAGCGCAGCCGGTAAAAATTCGGGATCGAGGACGGGACGAAGTTTGGGCGCGACAGACAACATAGAGTCAGACGTGCACGTTAGCTCACCCCTGGCGAAATTGGGAAGAGATTTTCCAGACCGTCCCGAAAAAATTACTTTCTCTCCGCAGCCCAGAGAGCCGCACCGACGATACCGGCGTTGTTCAAAAATTCCGCGGGTACGAGCTGTGCACGCGGCTTGATGTATTTAAAAAATTTCGCGTGATCCGCGCTCACGCCGCCGCCGACGATGATCAACTCCGGCCACAATAATTTTTCGAGAATCGCCACGTAATCACGTAGACGTCCACCCCACTCTTTCCACGATAGCTTTTTCTGTTCGAGCACTGAAGCCGCGAGAAATTTCTCCGCAGACTTGCCTTGTTTGCCCCAAGGAAAATGCCCGAGCTCCATCGCTGTAACAACACCTTGATAAGAAAAACATGAACCCACACCTGTACCCAGTGTGAGGAGCAGAGCCTTACCCATGAATCCGCGGCCTGCGCCATAGCGCATCTCGGCCGCGCCGGCCGCGGCCGCATCGTTGATCATGGCGATTGGGCAACGTGTCGCCCGACCAAAGAGCTTAGCCCCATCGCAGCCTATGAATTTTTTATCGAGATTAGCCGAGGTCCATATCGTCGATTCCTGAATCACGCCGGGGAATCCGATGCCCACAGGACCCTTCCAATTAAAATGCTGAGTCATCGCTTTCACCGCACCGGCCATCTCTTTGGGATTGAGCGTATCGGGCGTATCGATGCGAAACCGCTCCGAGATCAATTTACCCGTCGTGGTGTCCACGATAGCGCCTTTGAGTGCCGAACCACCGATATCGATGCCGAGAGTTTTCATGAAATTTTAAATTTCTAAAAAAACATAGGTCCCGCTGAGATCAACCGACAAACCGCGCGGGCACACAATGCACCGCAGGTACTTCGCGTGTGCTCGCCCGCAGTGCGATTTAACCGCAAGCGTGCCCATCCGGGCCGTGCGCGTGACCATGACTGAGCTCTGCCTCCGTCGCGGTGCGCACAGATAAGATCTCGACCTCAAACGTGAGATCTACCCCCGCCAGCGGATGGTTAGCATCCAGTAACACCTCATCGCCATCGATGCCGGCTATCGTGACGACTGGAGCGAATTGATCGCTGTCCGTCTGAAATTGATCACCCACATGTAGTTCGCCTTCGACGGGCAACTGCGAACGTTTGATGCGCTGCACTTGAGCCGGATCGCGTTCGCCATAGGCTTTAGCCGCCAGCACGGTGACGCGGGTCTTCAAGCCAGCAGCAGCGCCACGCAATTGCTCATCGAGTCCGTCGATGATTTGACCAGCTCCTTCAAGATACGTCACGGGCGCAGTGCCGCCCGAAGTATCGAGCACCTGGCCGGAAGGATCGCGGAGCGTGTAATGAAAGGTGACGACGGAGCGCATCCCATGAAATTGCGGCGCGCATCGGCTTGCTCCGAGCTAAATCTTACGATCGGAAAAAATTCCACGCGCCCTCAAGTTTCCTGACGCAATATTTCCAACGGTGGATAATCTGTGACGCCGCGCCCCGTTACTAAACCTGTGACCACCGTAACCGCCGCCGCAGCCGCAACCGCACCAAGGATGAGCAAAGGCGGCGCCACGGGAGCGATCTTAAACACAAAATGTGCGAGTAAGGCGTTGCCCGCGACTGACAACCCGCCACCGACTACGGCTGCAAGCACGCCGAGAATCGAGTATTCCACTAGTTGGATTTGCACGAGCTGGCGCCGCGTTGCTCCGAGGGTGCGAAGTAATACGGTCTCGCGGATGCGTTGATAACGTCCGTTGAGCACCGCGCCCACGAGCACGATCACGCCGGTGAACACCGTGAAGAGCGCCATAAACTGGATCACAAAAGCCACCTTCGAAAAAATGCTGTCTAACGCCTGCAAAATTAGAGCGAGGTCGATGGCCGAGATATTAGGAAACGCGGCTACGAGGGCTCGTTGCGTCTGCGCGGACACCGCCGGACTCGCGGTTCGAAGCGCCGCCACAAACGTCTTCGGCGCCGCCTCGATCGCACCTTCGGGAAACACCACGAAAAAATTAGAGTCGAGTCGTCGCCACTCGACGGCCCGCACACTCGTGACTTTGGTGCGCACAGGCACACCCTGTACGTCCCACTCGATCTCGTCGCCAAGCTCGAGTTGCAGATTTTTTAGAAAACTTTCCTCAACCGAGATTGGCACGACCGCCGCGCCCGGGGGCACCTGGCCTTCGAATTTTCCAGCAACTAACCGCTCCGTACCCGAGAGCTTAGCGCGATAGGTCGAGCGATACTCCCGCCCGAGCATTCCACCCGAGAGACGCGATCCGCCACGGCCGTTCGAGCCACTACGCAATCCGGCTGCGGGACCGCGTTGATTATTTTTCTCTGCGTCGCTTTCGATTGCAAATGCCGTCGAGCGCGGTGCCTCACGCTCACGCATGAGTTCATCCACAGGACGGCCTTTAAGCGCAGAAATTTTCATCGTCACAATCGGGGCCGATTGGATGACGGGGGCATTTTGCTCCGCGGCGATTTTCTTAAACGGCTCGATCTGATCGTCCTGAATGTCGAAAAATAACAAATTAGGCCGGGCGCCCTCGCCCGCGAGATCGACTTGGTTAAGCAAGGTCGTGCGCGTGAGGTAGAGCGTGAGAATCAAAAACGTTCCCAACCCCAGCGAGAGCAACAACAAGACCGTGCGATTATTCGGCCGGTGCAAATTCGCGATCCCCTGCCGCACGACGTAGGGCAGACTACGCGGCACAAACCGCCGCGCCGCCCAAGCCACGACCTGCGCGAGTCCGGCTAACACCCCGAAACCCACTACCAGCATACCGGTGAAACCAAGTCCAATCCGCCAGCTGCGCGTTTGCCAATAAGCGAACCCCGTGACCGCCGCGAGAATCAGCACGCCCAAAATAATACGCCACGGATCGGTGGCCGCACCCGTGCGCTCGATGAAGGCCGAGCGCAACGCTACGAGCGGCGATACTCGCCGCACCGCCAACAACGGCAATAACGTGAATAGAAAACAAATCACCAGACCCGCGCCCAAACCACGACCGACGGCCGGCCAGGCAATGAAAAAATTCACATCAATCGGTAAGACTCCCTGCAATACGACGGGCAGCAACAACTGCAAAGTTATCCCTAGCACCGCCCCGAGTACCGCGCCAAACATGCCGAGCGCGATACCTTGCACGACATACACTGAAAAACTCTGCGCCGCACTCGCCCCTAGGCAGCGCAGCACCGCCACCGTCGCGATCTTTTGGCGCACATAGACGTGAATTGCGCTCGCGACCCCAATCGCACCTAAAAACAACGCCACAAAACCAACGAGGTTAAGAAAACCCTCGATATTGGTCAGAGCCGCACCGAGGTTGCGCTTACGTTCTGCCACCGTGGAAAACGAAAGGCGTTCACCCGCAAATTTTAATTTCATCGCGCGCTCTACAACCTCCGCGTCTTGCCCCTCAGGTAATTTGATCAAAACGCGGTGCTGCGTGATGCTCTCACGATTCGTCAGTCCCGTCGTGCTTAGCAGCCCAATTGGCACGTAAGCGCGGGGCGCAAACGTCGCTATCGCCGCCGACTCGCCGGGTACATTCAAAATCGCGCCCGCGATGGTAAACGACGCTTGGCCGAGTTTAACCACGTCACCGACTTTCACGCCAAATTGCGTGAGCAAAGTCTCCTCCAAAACGACGACCGGCCGCCCGGCCTGCAACTCTGCTGCGGCACCAGCCGGGGCCGTTTCAAATTTTCCATAAAAAGGGAAATTCGCTTCGACCGCACGCACCTGCACGAGCCGCGTGGCGTCGTTGGCAGTCGTGAATACCAGCATCGAAGAAAACTCACGCGTGCGTGATTTTTCGCCCTCGAGCCCAGCCGTGTAAGCGAGCACCGACTCACTAAAAGCCGCACGCGAGGTTACGACCAGATCCGCGCCGAGTAATCCCTTCGCTTGGTCGTCGATGGCTTGCTTAAGATTGACCGTGAACGAGCCGATCGCGACGAGCGCCGCGATTCCGAGCACCACGGACAACGAATACAGCAACAAGCGCCGCCGTGAAGCCCGCGAGTCCCGCCACGCCATTTTTAAAATGAAGCTCATGATGCCGATAGCGTTTCATCCGACACCACCGCGCCGCTGCGCAGCCGCAGGATACGGCCGCATTTCTTTGCTAGTTCCAGGTCGTGCGTCACGAGCACGAGCGTCGTGCCTTTCTCGCGGTTGAGACCGAAGATCAGTTCCACCATGGCCGCTGCCGTATCGCCATCGAGATTACCGGTTGGTTCGTCGCAGAATAAAATTTGGGGCCGATTCATGAACGCTCGCGCCAGCGCCACGCGCTGTTGTTCGCCGCCGGAGAGCTGTACGGGATAATGATCGCAACGCGCCCCGAGACCAACGCGGCCGAGCAACGCCGTCGCTTCCGCCTCAACCGCCGCGCCGCCTTCCCCGCGCAACTCAAGTGGCACGAGCACGTTTTCGAGCGCCGTGAGCGTCGGAATGAGCTGGAAATTTTGAAACACGAACCCCACGTGGGCATTGCGCACGCGCGCACGGCCATCTTCATCGAGTGCGCCAAGTTCGCTGCCCGCGAGCGTGACCGTGCCTGCTGTTGCGCGATCGAGCCCTGCGCACAATCCGAGCAAAGTAGTCTTACCGCTGCCGCTTGGCCCTACGATCGCGAGACTCGCTCCGGCCGGGAGGTCGAAGCTGACCTCGCGCAAAACTGTCAGTGGCCCCGCGGCGGTGCGGTAATTTTTAGTCAGTCGCTCGACTTTCAATATGCATGCGTTAGTCATAATCGTTATAGTGCCACGAAACACACTCAGCACCCGAAAGCCAGAAATGACTCCGTTTCACTGGATTCTCGGCTCGCGCAGCTTAGGTTTGTTGTTCGTTCTTTTAATTTCGTTAGCAGGAAATGAGCTCTCCGTCATCCGTGCAGCCGAACCCAGTACACGCAACGTGATCTGTTTTGGTGACAGCATCACGGCAGGCTACGGACTAGAAAACGCTGCCGCCGAATCTTACCCCGCGCTGCTCCAAAAAAAATTGAATCAAGCCCGCGTGTCAGCTGAATCGGCACCACGTTGGCGGGTGATAAACGCTGGGCTCAGCGGTGAAACCACCGCCGGCGGGGCGCGTCGTATCGAATGGGTTTTGCGACAGCCGGTTGATATTTTCATCCTCGCGCTCGGCGGCAACGACGGGCTGCGCGGTCTCGACCCCGCCGTTTCCCAAAAAAATCTTCAGACGATCATAGAGCGCGTGCGGGCGCGCTATCCCTCTGCAAAAATAGTCCTCGCGGGTATGATGATGCCTCCGAGCATGGGTGAAGCTTACGCGCGCAACTTCGCAGCAATGTACCCCAACCTCGCTGCCAAAAACGAGCTCACGCTCGTTCCCTTTCTGCTCGAAGGGGTCGGCGGTCAGCCAGAGCTAAACCAAGCCGACGCGATCCACCCCAACCCCGCCGGCCACGCTCAGATCGCCGAAACGCTTTGGCGCGGGATTCAGTTACTGATTACTCTGTAAAGGACGCCGCTCGGCCGGCGCTCACCATGATTCGCTCTGCACTTGGTGGTAATCTGCGTCTTAGCTCTGCCACGCCCGATCACCCTCGCCCACGATCAACCCAAGCCTGCCCGCGGCGTGAATCCCAACACGTTTTTCGCCACGCTCGCCGGGCCCGACTCGCCCGAGATCGCCGTTGCGGCCGTGTTGCCTGTGCACGCGCTGCTTCCGATTGTGGCCTTCGATTTTACGACCACCGCCGGCGCGACCTAAACGCTCTCGCCCACACCTTGATCAGCGCTTTTTGAGCAACTCCGCACGCGCTGATTCGAGACGAGCGCGCTCTTTTTCCGTTAGACTGCCGATGCCAGACTGCGCGATTTTGTCGAGGAGTGCGTCCACTTCACTCGTGGCCGTCTGATCCAGCACGCGCGGGCGTACGGGATCGACGCGCTTGGACTCTACCTTGCGCACGGGATCGGGTAGCACGCGCAGCTGGGGCTTTTTTTGCCAAAGTGAAATTTTCGGCCAACGAATCGCAGGCAAATTCAATCGCCCTTGTTTCCAGCGTACAAACGCGAACGCCCAACCCGTCGTCGCCCAGAGCATAATTAAGTGCGACCAATCGCGCGCCCCAAGCGCCATGAGCGAATAGAGCCCGACGAGAATCGCCGCCACCCATCCCGCTTTGAGATTAAAAAAAGTCGGTATTTCCGGATAAATCGCGGCAAACGCCACAAACAACGCGAGCGCGCCCGCTCCACCCGACCACGACGCCGGCAACCACGTCCCAACGGCCGTAAAAATGAGCGGTGTCACCAAGTAGACCCCGGCGTAAAGACTCAGGAAAGAACGGCGTCCAAAAACACGCTCCGCTTCGCGCCCGAACCACACGATCATAAACATATCCACCACGAAGCTCAGACTGGGCGGATTCACGAAGCCATACGTGACGATGCGCCAAACTTCCCCGTGCAGCACTGCGGTACTGTTGAATGGTAACCAACCCAAAAGCGCTGTCAGGCCCAAGCCATTAAAAAGCGTTGTCACCAACATCGACGCGACAAAAACCGCCACGATCAGATGTGCCGTAAACACAGGATAACCGCGCAACCAAGTCACGGGCTGATGATCATCGCGGGATTCGTAGGGATTAAACATAGCCGAGAAACTAAAACGTGTTCACCCCTCCCGCTCTCGGCAAGCCGTGAGCGACCTTAGTTCGAGCGAGGTTTATCGATTACGGTAGCGCCGCGAATCCCAGCGTCCCGATTTTCACCGAGAGGCGACGGCGCTTTCAACCCTGCGTCTTGAGAAAGGTCTCAATCGCTTTTAAAATTTCCATCCGCCCGCTCTTGGTTTTCGATGAGCTCACGATAAACGGTGGTGGCTCTTCGCGCCAGGCGGTGAGTTTCGCCATGAAAACTTTTACATTGGCCGCCGTCTGCGTGGCGGATTGCTTGTCCGCTTTCGTAAAAACGAGCGTGCACGGCGTGCGGCAACTCCCAAGCCAACGTAGAAACTCCACGTCGATCTCCTGCGGTGGTAAACGCGAGTCGATGAGCACGAACACACAGCGCAAATTTTCCCGCTGCTCGAGATAATCCGCCACGGCCTCGTTGAAGCCGAAACGGGCTTGCTTGGATACGTTCGCGTAGCCGTAGCCCGGCAAATCCACGAGGCACCATGAGCCGTTCATGATGAAAAAATTGATTAACTTCGTCTTGCCCGGCGTATCGGAGACCATCGCCAGTTCGCGTTTCTCCGCGAGCAAGTTGATCAGCGAAGATTTACCTACGTTGGAGCGACCGATAAAGGCAAATTCCGGCCGGTTCCAATTGGGACAGGACTTCAGGTCGGGCTTACTGACTTCGAATACGGCGGATTTGATTTTCATGGGTGCAAAGCGGGCTTGAGGGCCACGCGAACCATCACTGTCAGCGAATTAACCGCCGGTCACGACTGCATTCTTTTCATGACGGTAGCATCACGCCGCCCTTTTCCTAGCGGATCAGTGGTCAAGTCCGCCGCTGAAAAATAACTAATTTTTCGCCGGCTTCGTAGGCTCGATAACCGTAGGCGTGCCGACCTTCACCGTACCCTCGGGCGTGGCTTAAAGACGCTCACCTCAGGCTCCTCCATTGACTTGTCAAAATACTGCGCCCCAGCCGCGAGCATGTCTTTGAAAACCGTGTTGAGATCGCGATGGTCGGGATCGTCGACGTTCATCATCGCGACCCACATGACACGCGGTTTCTCCTGAGGACTCGAGGGATATTTCCAAGCCTTAACCTCTATAAAGAGTTTTTCGTAGGAAGCCTTCTGGATCTTCTGCTCTACGAACGCGGTTTTTTCTCGCATGATTTGCTTCAGCGCATCGACGCCGAGCGTAACGCTCGGTGCATCACCCTGAATGTCGTGAATCATTGAGGCCCCTCCCAAATAAGGATTCGGCAACATTCCTCGCCCATACTCCGCGGTGATAACAATCTCCGGCTTTTGCTTCGGCTGCACCCGCTTAAATCCTTGCAAGTCCAACTGATGCGCCACCTCACGAGCGATCATCTCAGCGTCAACCGGCTTTACTAATTCTTCCTGATTTGGTCGCAACTGCACCTGCAGGATCGCGTAGAGCCGTGGCCGCGGCGCGAGCGGCTGAACTTTCAGCTTCTTTTCAAATTTCGCCTGTGGCTCGACCTCCGTGCGGACCCCTATATCAAGCTCGCCGGTGTTTTGCTGCGCTAGCAGACTCGGACCCATCAGCGCGTTCATAGCAAAAATGACGGCTCCAGCCCTAGACCGGAAAAAATGCTTAGCGCTTATCATGTACTAAGTAAGTCAGCATTCAGCCCAAAATCTATCCCATTTCGCGCTCCCTAAAAAAACTCCACCCGCGGCGTGATAAATCATCCTCGCTAACGATCCATTACGCCGCGTCGCTCGTCTTACCGCCACCACCCTAAACATCTCATGCGTCTCATTCTCGCCGCCCTCCTCTCTTTCACGCTCATCCACCACGCCGCCGCCCAAAATGATGCACCCCTTCCCCCTAGTGCGGAGGCTCGCGCCAAATCCGATTTCGAGGCCGATAAAAAAGCCACCGGCTGGGCTGAATCGCTCGCGCTCAATGAACCCGCTAAAACCGCCCGCGTCGCCGCAGTGATCAGCACCCACCTCCGCACCATCCGCGACTGGCACAACGCGCACCCGCCCTCGACCGTACCTACCGGCATCAACCCCGTCACTGGCCTACCCCTCAGCGAACTCGACCGTCAAGTCATCGCCAATTCTGCCCAGCCCAAATCTTTTCACACCGATCTCATGACCGGCCTGCGCCGCGAGCTCACCGAAACCCAAGTCGAAGCCGTTCTCGATAAATACACCGTCGGCAAAGTCGCCTTCACTATGAAAGGCTACCAAGCCATCGTCCCCGACCTCACCGCCGCCGAAACCGCCGCGATCCTCGGCTACCTCAAGGAGGCCCGCGAGCGATCGATCGACTTCAAAAATATGAATCAGATCTCCGTGATTTTTGAGATCTACAAAACCAAGTCCGAACAATTTCTCGTCGGCAACGGCCGCAACTGGCGCGCGCTTTACAAATCCTACACCGACAGTCTCAAAGCCAAAAAAACCGCCGATGCCACCGCTAAGGCTGCCGCCACGCCGCGCTGAGGCGCCGCAACCAAGACCCGCGCGCACCCACGCACTCGCGGCCGAATAAACTTACCCGTCAGAATCGTCGCTTACTTATCCGAAGCCGCCGGCCACGCGTAAGGCTTACCTTATGGCGGAAGCGCTCGGCTCTATACTTGAGCCTGCTCCATCTGCAAGCCGTCGCTCTTCAGGGCGCGGTATGGGACTCCTCATAAAGGCCCCGGCTCAAATCGCCTCCGATTCCACCACGCGCACCCCCGACTGCGCCGTCCGCACCGCGGCCAGTAAACTCGCCGCGATACGTTCTGCTGGAGCGATCCGATACCGCCGCGGCAGCGCCGGCGCGAAGAGCGCAAATACCTTTAACCCGAGCGCCTCGACCCAACGTTGCTTCTCGCGTTTGCCACCAATTAATGAGGGCCGCACGAACGTCAGCGACGCAAAACCTTCCGCCGCCAAGTCGCGCTCGGTTTCACCCTTCGTCCGCAGATAAAAATTACCCGAGCTCACCTTCGCCCCGAGCGAAGAGGTAAGCGCAAATACCTCCGTCCCGTGCGCCCGCGCCAGCCGCGCCACCGCCAGCACATAATCATGATCAACCTTGCCAAACGCCGCCCGCGAACCCGCTTGGCGCATCGTCGTTCCGAGCGTGCAGATCACCGCATCCACATTCCACCACGGTACATCCGTCGGCAGCGCGTCGAAATCTACCACCTGATTTTCCAAGCGCAGATGCCGCAGCTGGAGCGGCCGGCGCGTCAAAGCCACCACCCGCTCAATCGTCCGGTCAGCGAGTGCTTGCCGCACTAGCTCGCGCCCCACCAAACCCGTAGCCCCGACGAGCAAAAGTGTCTTCATGGATCCCATCCAAACACAAATCTCCGCGCCCGCCAACTCCCACAAGCACAACTACTTTAACATACACTAAAAAATACTGCCGCCCGATGGAACTACGCACCGCTTTTCGCCGTCTCCATTGGCGCCATGAAACTTTCACCTCCGCTTTTCAGCCTACTTTGCGTCACCACGTTTCTCACCGGCTGCGTCGGGGTCGGACCCAACACCCAACAAGGCGCCGTTGGCGGCGCGGCCGTGGGAGCCTTAGCCGGCGCCATCATCGGCAACAACAGCGGTAACCGCAACGCGGCGAGTGGAGCGGTCATCGGCGGCATCGCCGGCGCCGCTCTAGGCGGTACAATAGGCAACAGCCTCGATCACCAACGCGGCACGCTTTACACCTCGGAAAAACAAGC
>Ga0214919_10005721_pt1 | contig 17449 bp, 15 predicted proteins | sample LL1503_MetaG_FD_177994 | JGI IMG/M metagenome (GOLD analysis project Ga0214919, IMG submission 177994) | Freshwater microbial communities from Lake Lanier, Atlanta, Georgia, United States - LL-1503 | ecosystem: Environmental > Aquatic > Freshwater > Lake | place: USA: Georgia | collected...
GTTCAAGGCTTGAGAGGCAGAATTGCCGTTGGCGTCGATCGTTGCTTGGTGAACGAGTTCAAAACGTTCTTTGGGTTTCATTTCACCTGTCGGCACGAGTAGGCGGGCCAACGAAAAGGCATTGGTTTGTGAACCATCACCAGATTCTTTGCGGGTACTGATTGCCATTGATGCCCGCAAATGATCAATGGGTGAACCGAGCTCACGGTGATAGCGACCAGATGCATCGCTCGCCGCAGTGAGAAGAATTGTGTTTAAGGTGCCGCCCATCGATCGGGCCACCTCGCGAGTTTCTAAAAATGGTATTTCAAGGACTTCGCTATGTCGTTTGAGAGTGCGCGAAGTCCACAGCGGAGACTTGGCAGGATCGACATCGGTCATCTGTCCAAGAAGTCCGCGCAATGTGTCGATCGTGGCTGAACCATTGCTAGGAATTTGAGTTGGATCGGCGAGGAGATCGCGAATTTGTCTGACGACCGCCAAAGGCATTTTCAATGGGCCAGATAACAGGTCGCGCCAAAGATCAAGGTTCAACATGTTGGTTTGTGCTGAGACGTTGCCGATGCTTGAGGCGTCTAGTGGAAGTGGATCGGCAGCATCACGTTCAAAATCAAAAAACTGCAATGACAGTTGCACGCTTCCTTCGCCATCAGCGATGGTGTGATGAAGTTTTTCAACCAACAACGCCTGTCCATTTTCTAAACCTTCAATCACCACGAATTGCCAAAGCGGTCGCGTGCGATCAAATGGATCGGCGGTGATCAGGGTGGCGATGTCTAGTGCCTGACGCATTGTTCCTGGAGCAGGTACGGCAATGCGGCGAACGTGATAGTCAATATTGAAGTCAGGATCTTCAACCCACAAAGGCGGGGTCAAATTTGCTGGGGTTGATTGCACTTTTTGTCGCAGGCGAGGAATAGCAATGGAGGCTCGCTCCATGCGGTGGCGAAAGCGATCAAAGTCAGGAGAGCGATCAAGAAGTGAAAGATTTGAAAAAGTTGACGTGAGGTACGGGTCTTTATCGAGTCGCCACATGAGTCCTTCGGCGTCGGACATTTTGTGGTCGAAGCGGATCTCCGTAGCCATAACCCTCAGGCTACGGTTCTTGGGCGATGAAACTATTTAGATCAATGTTTGCTGGCGTGCTCGTCATCGCAACGCTCGCCGGTTGCGGTCACGAACAGCAGGTCACGGGCAACTTTGATTCCGAACCCGTGACGACCATGATGCAAACTGAGTCAAAATTTGGTGACATTGCACTTGGTTCAGATGTATGGGAAGTGGTGATTTGTCAGATTCCGCAAGACACGACTGACCCAATTTTTGAACCAGGCAATGAACGACTCAACCTTTCGAGCGCTGACATCGTGAACGAATTAGGTCCGGTCGTCGACTACTTCAGCCGTTGGTCGAATGGGCGCTATTCGCCGAAGTTCACTGCAGTCAACGGAGTATCTATCAGTGTTGACGAAAAATCTGATGTGTGTGTCGATCGAGCCTTGGATCAATCTTTGGATTCAACTCACGGAGTCTTGGTGATTGCTAATGCGCAACATACCGAGACGGCTGTGGGTGGATGGGGGCGGCCGGGCTCGTCCTGTTCAAAGAGTTGTTCGGCTCGTCTCACTCGCCGCGCCGTCTATGTAGGTGCTTCGGACTTCATGCCATATTGGAAAGGTAATCCACCACTCGATTTGATTGAACATGAAATGGGCCATGCGCTTGATTGGCCACACAGCAGTACGTCGGTTGACAACTTTGGTAATGGTGTGTACGACAGCGCAGTTGATGTCATGAGCAATAGTGCGGCACCTCGCGATATCAATTCAGATGCGCGCAACGCGCCTGGACCTTTGGGGATCAATATGTATTTGTCACGTTGGCTTGATGACAGCAACGTTGCGCTTGTCGAAAATGGAACAAAGTCGTTCGATCTCGTGGCAACAAATACTGAACTAGTTGTTGACGGATTGCGCTTAGTGCTTGTGCCACTGAACAACTCGACAGTTATTTCTATTGAAGTCATTGGGGCATCGGGGGATAATCGGCATTTACTCCACGATCGTGTGGTTATTCACCAAATAGAACTAGCGGGGGAGACTGGCTTTGAGCGGCGACAGACAGTTCTTGATGCCGACCTTCAGGATGGAAAATCATGGTCGGACAGCAAAGTTGAAATTACAGTGAAGCAAGTGGTGACGACTAATTCGGTCACGACTGCCAAGATTGAAGTACGAATCGCGTCGTAGTTCAGTTATTTCATCAGTTTGACGATGGGGCGAACCGCGAGTCCAAGCACGAGTCCGACAAATGCTCCACCGATGACATCTGATGCGTGATGAATGCGCACAAATGCTCGACTAGTTCCGACGATCGCAGCTATTCCGAACCACAAAGGAGCCGACTTCTTTCCATCCAAAGTTGTCAACACAACTGCGGCGAAAGTTGCGGCGCTGGCGTGGCCACTCGGGAAGCTGCTTGTAGACGGCGTCCGTACCTCAAAGCGATCATCGCCACTCGATGTGGGGCGGTCGCGCTTGAAAAGTCGTTTGACTCCCTGGTTCACAATCAACGATTCGGCACCAAGCAAAGCGGCGATTGCAATAGCTTGCGAAGCGCGCTTGCGACCCGTCATTGCCCGTGAAACTGCGATGAGATGCCACACCACACTGAAATCACCTAATCGACTGGCAGCCAGAAACACCCGACCCGCGGTCTTTGACGAGCGCACGATTTCGAGCAACTGATCAACGCGCTCATCAAATGCATCAACCGATGGGCCAAAGATTCCAGTTCCTGGAGTTAGCTCATCGGCGGATTCGGGCATCAGGGTTCCAGGGTGTCGGCAAAGGTGTCGATAATTCGCGCTACGCGTGTTGGGTCGACGAATGGCCCAAAGTGATCAAGGTCGCTGTATTCGATGTGATTGCCTTGGGGAAGACGATCAGCGATTGCTTCAGCAAACCCTGAAGGCTGGAAAGGCTCGGGATGTCCGCTCAATACCCAGACCGGAATATCAAGTTCGGACAACTTCTTCCAGAGATTTGGAATTTCTGGATGACGGAAATTCTCTGACTCAAGTGCGGGATCACATTTGAGATGAACAGTGCCATCGTCTGCCTGGCTAAATCCACCACGCACGTATGCCTCAAGAGCTTCTGGCGTGAAGTGAGTCATGGGCATCTTGTTTGAATAATTCTCGATTGCTTCTTCAAACGATTTGAAGCTCTTCTTACGACGGGCAGCGCCTTCAGCCAAGTTATTTGGACGATTGGCGGGCATGCGAATATCATCTGGTTTCACGATTGGTTCGTACAACAACAATCCGCGAAAGAGCCCGGGGTTTTTGATCGCAGCGATGAGAAGAGTCGCTCCGCCCATTGAATGTCCGACTCCGATGATGCCACCAGGTTCGTTGATTGATTTCGCACATGCGGTCGCATCGGCGCCGTAGCCAGCCCATGCGACTTTCCAATCTTTGGGAGCCTTCGTGTCGCCATGACCACGATGATCGAATGAATAACAATGAAAACGCTTGATCAAATTGTCGGCGACTGGCTTCCAACATAGACCATGAAATCCGTTGGCGTGCGAAAGCAACATGTTGGGGCCGGTGCCTCCCATGTCATACATTTCGACTTTGACGCCGTTAGTAGATGCGACTTTCACGATGCGGTTCTCACTATTTCTCGATAGTGAGGCTCAGTCGTCCTTGCGGTGACGCTTTCTCCAACCGATAAACAATCGATCAAGAACGACGCCGAACGCAACGGCGACGCTGAGATTGACCCACTGCCGACTGTTGATTTCGAAGAAAAGGAAGTTTACGGGCAATCTGTCCCGGTTCTGCAGAACGAAGATCACAACAATGACCACGAGCACAGCAAAACTTACGAGTCGCCAAGGCGTATCTCTCGTGTTGGCGCCCTGTTGCTGGTCTTTTGTCGAATTTTCATTCATGATTCTCAATCCTGACGATCAGCTATTTTCGGTTTTTTTGACCGATGGTTCGCGCGGAAGGCCAAGTAGGCGTTCGCCAATGATATTTCGCTGAACCTGGCTTGTTCCGCCGGCGATACGGCCACCCGGTGCCGACAGCACTCCGAATGCCTCTGGACCTTCAAGCAAAGAATCCATGCCGGAAATATTTGAGCGCAATATCGATGTTTCGAACATCATCTCGGTGATGCCCAATTTCATGAGCGAGGCAGCGGTTGAAGCAACCGGTCCTTGACGCTGAGCCATGGCCTTGTAGGCCATTCCCTTCGATAGCAACTTGGTGATCTCTTGCCGCTCGGTTGGTGAGAGTTCGCGTCCCTCGGCAAGACGAGAAATTGAGTCAAGGCGACGTTCGAGAGAAATCACGCTTGTTCCGATGTGGCCCCGCTCAGAGGTCAGCACAGCCATGCCCACACCCCAGCCACCGTGAAGTGGTCCGAGCAACGCATCGGCGGGAATTTCAACATCGGTAAAGAACACTTCGTCAAATTCAGCTTCGCCAGTCATTTGTTTGAGTGGACGAATTTCGATTCCGGGCAAACTCATGTCAAGTAAAAAGAAACTGATTCCTTCATGTTTGGGTGCATCAGGGTTGGTGCGGGCCATCAAGATTCCCCAGTTGCTATAGCGACCTCCGGAGCACCAAACTTTTTGACCGTTCACAATGAAGCGGTCACCATCGCGCTCAGCTTTGGTGCTGAGTGAACCTAAGTCGCTACCTGCACCAGGTTCGCTGAATAATTGACACCACACATGATCGGCGCGCAGCGAAGCATTGAGATGTTTTGCTTGTTGTCCGGGTGTTCCAAATTTCTGTACTGCACCACCAGTGAGCACCAAACCCACCATGTTGAAAACGCCCGGCACTCCAACAAGTGCGCACTCGTAGAGCCATTGAGCTTGGTGAGCGGCCGTCAATCCCTGGCCGCCAAATTCAACTGGCCAATGAATGCCAGCTTTGCCTGAAGCGTAGAGATGCTTCTGCCACGCCAATCCCTCATTCACCATGTCGGGAGGGCAGATGGCGCCGTAATCACGTGGAGCAAGATGCTTATTCTCGGTCAACCATTGTTTGGCTTCCTGAGCGAATTCGTCCACTGTGATCACGACGTGACCTCCCGAAAATATGAGTGAGTTTTATTTGAAGAAGTTCAAGAACAATGCGGTCTCTTCGCCGAGGTTGCTCGGCACCGAGAACGAATCACGATTGGTGATGGTGTCCCAATTGTTCTGGACGTCCTCGGGTGAGAGTGTTGGCGAGTAGTAGCCATTGGTTTCACCCAAGAACACATGAGCAACACGACCGCCACCGACAGAGAAGAGTTGTCCACTGACTGGGCAGTCTTCGTGGGCCAAGAATGCAACGAGTGGTGAAACCAAGCCTGGATCAAGCTTGTCTTTGAGAGCTCCCAAGATATCTTCAGTCATACGTGTCATTGCGAGCGGGGCAATAGCGTTGGCCTTGATGTTGAAGCGAGCGCCTTCGACTCCGAGCACGCGCGTAAAACCAACGAGACCCATTTTGGCGGCACCGTAGTTGGTCTGTCCAAAGTTGCCGAAAACACCTGCAGCGGACGAAGTAGAAATGATGCGGCCGTAACCCTGTTCGCGCATGTGCACGAATGCTGGCTGAGTGACGTAGAACGCGCCCTTCAAATGAACATCAAGAACGGGGTTCAACAGATCGGGTGTCATGTTGTGGAACGCCTTGTCGCGCAAGATGCCAGCATTGTTAATCACGATGTCAACGCGACCGTATGTGTCGATGGCGGTCTGCACGATTGCGGCGCCGCCTTCTGGAGTTGCCACCGAGTTGTGATCGGCAACGGCTTCGCCGCCAGCGGCCTTGATCTCGTCGACGACTACTTGTGCTGCCGAAGCATTTGCGCCTGTTCCGTCAACTGAACCGCCGAGGTCGTTGACGACGATCAGAGCGCCGCGCTTGGCCATCATCAAAGCGTGTTGCCGACCGAGACCACCACCGGCTCCGGTGATAATTGCAACTTTGCCGTCGTAACCGAGTGCTGACATTGTGACTCCTAAAGATGTGATGGGTGAATGATGTGATAGGTGATTGGGGGATATCTATAAAACTGCAGTTCTGACGCTACCCGAGAGACTTCAGGGCAATCTCAGTCAGCGCCTTGTAATCAAGTTTGCCGTTGCCGGCGCGACCGACGGTGGCGATTGAAATGACGCGCTTGGGGGCTTTGTACGCGGCATGGTGCTGCTTGATGAAGGCGATGAGATCAGCTTCGACAATTGTCTGGCCAGGTAGTGGTTCGACCAACGCGGTAATGGCTTGCCCAAAGCGTTCGTCAGGAACGCCGACCACTGCAGCATCGGCGACGGTGGGGTGCAATTTGAGCGCCTCTTCAACTTCTTCGGGATAAACCTTTTCGCCGCCGGTGTTGATGCACTGACTGCCTCGACCTAAAAGTCGAACTGTTCCATCGGCATCGATGCTTGCCCAGTCGCCTGGAATTGACCAACGAACGCCATTAATGACTTGGAAAGTCTTGGCCGACTTCTCGGGGTCTTTGTAATAACCGATTGGGGTGTTGCCTTTGAGTGCCACGCGACCGAACTCGTCGCTTCCCGCCTGCACTTCGCGACCATCTTCGGTGAGGATCTTGGTGTTTGGTCCCAATTCAAATGATGCAGTTTTTGAATCGCCAGCTGCCGAGGTGGTGTTTTGGGCCATGCCGATTGCTTCAGATGAACCGAGTGCATCAACCATGATGAGTCGTTCGCCGTGGCGTAATAGGCCGGCTTTTGTTTCGGCGGCGAACATCACACCGCTTGAAACGATGACGCGCAACGAAGAGATATCCCATCGATTTGGTTCGGCGTCGAGCGCGCGCAGAATTGGTTTGGCGAAAGCGTCACCAACGATCGACATCGAATTGATTTGGTATTTCTCAATGGTGTCAAGAAGTTCAGTCGGCTCAAACTTTCGGCCAGGCATGGTGATGATGCATCCCGCAACCATCAAGTTGCTCATCGCATTAAACAAACCAGTTCCGTGCATGAGTGGTGCTGCAGGCAAATTGCGCGGTCCAGGTTTTGTTGAACGATCGCCGATTGGATCTCCTTCAGGAACCGGAGGAAGGCGCTTTTTGTTGGTGCTATCAAGAGTAAGAAAGAGATCTTCTTGGCGCCACATGACACCTTTGGGCATGCCGGTTGTTCCGCCCGTATATAACAACAAGAGGTCATCGCCCGTTCGTCCCCAAGGCCCTGAGACATTTGTTGATGTTCCTAGGCGAGTGGCTGTTTCGTAATCGGTGGCCCATGAAGGACATGTACCACTGTGATCGTCGACCCAAAGCCACAAAACAATTCGTGGTACACGATGCCGAAGTTGCTCAATCGTTTCAGCAAAGATCCCGTGAAAGACAACTGCAACGACGTCGGCATTGTCCCAGATGTACACCAACTCGTCGGCTGTGTAGCGATAGTTGGTATTGACTGGAGCAAGTCCGGCTTTGAAAGTGGCGAACAAACTTTCAAGGTATTGCGGACTGTTGTACATGTATTGCGCAACTTTGTCTTGTTGCTGAACGCCGGCATTGAGAAAACTTTGAGCGATTCCGTTTGCACGCTGGTTGAAATCAGTCCAGGTATAGACGTCATCGTTATATTGCTGGGCAAGTGCATCGGGGAGTCGTTTGGCTACTGACTCCCAGGCGTCGGCGAAGTTCCAAGCGATTGTTGTTGTGGGTATTTTGTCTGACACGAAAGATGATCGTAAACGCTGAGGGGCAGATTCACTGTGCTCGTCGGTTGGAGAGCTTTATGAATAGGGTCTTTGTATGGACTTCCAGTTACCTGTCGCAGATGACCCTCGCCGAATCGTGGTTCGGGACTGGATTGCCGCCCACCCGAATCCCTCCGGTCGAGTTTTGGCCGAAGCGGGCTATGTCGCTCCACACTGGCCCGCCCCTTTTGGTTTAGCGGCTGATCCAATTCACCAAATCATCATTGACGACGAACTGGCTAAAGCCGGAATTCGTCGTCCGGCTAACCCCATCGGAATTGGTTGGGCAGGTCCAACAATCATGTTTGCGGGTACCGAAGAACAAAAGCAGAAGTACATCTTGCGTTTGCTGTCAGGTGAAGATTTTTGGTGTCAACTATTTAGTGAACCAAACAGTGGAAGCGACTTGGCGAATCTTGGTACGCGTGCAGTGCGCGATGGTGACGAGTACATCGTGAACGGACAAAAGATTTGGACCAGTGGCGCCCAGCATGCCAAATACGGAATCTTGATCGCACGCACCAATCCAGACGCGCCAAAACATAAGGGTGTTTCGTATTTCATTTGTCCGATGGATTTACCCGGCATTGAAATCCGACCCATTAAAGAGATGACGGGTGCGAGCACTTTCAACGAGGTCTTCTTTACTGATGTGCGAATTCCGGCGCACAACTTGGTCGGCGAACAAGATGAAGGTTGGCGGTTAGCAAAGGTGACACTCGGCAATGAACGGGTGTCTTTGTCGACAGGTGGCGTGTTGTGGGGAAGTGGCCCCACTGCTCTTGAAATGCTTGATGCGGTACGTGAGCGAGGACTAGTGAGCGATCCTGTCATGCGACAGCGTCTCGCAACTATCTATACAGAACATGTCTTGCTTGACCTCATTCGCATGCGGACACTTTCGGCTCGGTTACGAGGAGAGCAGCCAGGACCCGAAGCCAGTATTCGCAAGGTTTTGGCTGACGAACATGGGCAAAACGTCATGGAAGTTGCCCGCGATTTACTTGGGGCAGACGGAATGTTGCGGGGTGGCGTCGACAACAGCGAACGCGGAGCCCATAACGGATTGGGTGGTGGCGGAGGCGTTTGCGCGCACTCGAGCATCCGGGCTGGTTTGACGGCTACATGTTTGCGCGATCACTCACAATCGGTGGAGGAACCGGCGAAGTTCAGCGCAACATTGTTGCCGAGAGAGTTCTTGGTTTGCCGCACGATAACGATGTGCTGAAAGGTATGACCTGGGCCGAAACTCAAAAGTCATTGACACGATGATTCGTAATTGGGCAACCAGCCTGTGCTAGTTATTAAACGTGCCTAAAACTATTGAACACCCAACACATCGAGCGCTGATTGATTGTGGCGTCGAGTTGGCGAAAGAATTTGGCATGTACGGCTTCACTGCCGAACAGTTGTTGACCACTTCGGGGATTTCTAAAGGTTCGCTGTATCACCACTTTGAAGACTTTGTTGATCTTATTGAATGCGTGCAAGTTCGGATTTTTACTGAATATGTTGAACTTGATATTTCGGCAATTCAACGGGCGCTTGACGCGGCGACTGATCGGGATAAATTTGTCAATCTGATCTCGTTGATTACACGAACAGCGTTGCAACCGCAGCGCTCAATGAATCGAATTCAACGAGCGCGCATCATCAGCGCAACTCAAGGACGAGAGCGATTTGCTGCTCGCATTAGCCATGAGCAACAACTCCTGAACGATCAAATGACTCGCGTGATTATCGTTGGGCAAGAACGAGGATGGGTTTCTTCTCATTTTGACGCCAAAGCTTTAGCCCTATTTGTTCAGGGCTACGTATTCGGTTTGATTCTCAATGACGTGGCTGAAGAACGTGTTGAGTCAGAGAAATTGATCGCCGTCATTGATTCGGTGATTGCCGACCTTCTGATTAGTCCTTAGATCTGGTCAGGAATTTCAGTTAACCACTTTGCTGAGCGGTACAAGGCTTGCCACCACAAACATCGGCGAATACTCCACTAAATAAAAATTCTGCCATCTGACTTCTCGCGATCTGATCGTCTCTGGGGTCTTCATGGGGATCATGCTCGCCGCCAGGTGGCGAGGCCTCGATCGGAATCATGTCGGCACCCGAGTCCCAGATAACGATGACCGAACCAGTATCTCCATCGGCGACGGAGTCGAGACCCCAACCAGGCGTTACTTCGCGTGAACGGCCGCCGGCAACAATCGGTCGATAGATCTTGGCGCCGAGCGAACGTGCTTCATTGAAAGCCGCAAGTTCACTGACTTGATGGTCGCCCCAAGCGACATGCATGAGTACCGCCTTATTGGGCTGAGTGCCAGGGAGAGGATCGCGGGTGATGTGATTGATATATCCTCCGCCTTCTCCGCGATCCCAAAGCATTTGCATCAGTGAAATAGCAATTGTTCGATCACTTCGCGCGGGATAAGCCGGTTCCATAATTGATTCGTATTGGTCGAAGTCAACAGAACGCAACAACAAGAGTCCGTAGTTGGTGGCTGGTACGCCGAGTACGGCGCGTGAAATATCAGGGGACACAGCAGTCAATGCCGAACCCATAATGCCGCCTTGGCTATTTCCGTAATACACCAATTCGCCCGCAACGTTGATATCACCAAACGCCGGATCAGAAAGGATTCCGTCGGTGGTATTCATCAAACGTCCAAGAGCAATCATGTTGACGATGCCTTGTTGTAAACGGTCGGCAACTGTCGGAAAATTCGAGAGATCTTGTAATGAAACAACCGCGTTGCCGACATCGTCTTCGCTCATTCCGGCCCACTTTGTTGCGCAAAACAAAACGTCGGCTTCTTGAGCGAGTGCTCGCACGTCTCCGCCGTAATCAATTTCGTATTCGCTACCTAAAAGGCCGTGACCATATAGACCTGGATGCAGAACTGTTGATGAATCATCAACGGCTACTTTTGGAACTTGACATATAAAGGGCACATCGACGACTTCTCCGATGACTGGAAGATCATTGGGTCCAGGCGTTGTTGAGTCATAGGCAAACTTTTGACTGGCAGATCCGTCGCCAGTGAGGTGTGTGGGCAACTTAAATGTTCCGGCAACTTGAACGGCTACATCATCTTGTGATGCTGGAACGATCGAAGTGATCGTGAATTCGGGCGAATGAGTGTCGAGCCATTCGAGAGTGTTGTCACGAACGGCCAAAATTCTGCTGGTCAGATTTTGTGTTGATGCAACTGTGAAGTCCCAAGCGAGTTGGAGTGTTGAACGTTCAATTCCAGCGCTCGATAACGCCGTGAACATGGCTTCCATTTCGGCTGTTCGCCCATTGAGTTGTTCGTTATCAGATGTGTACCCGTCGCGATAGAACTCAAAAATTGGCGAAGGAACAACGTCGGCGCCAGTAGTTGTCTTTAACTTCCGCATCGCTACCGAGTAGGAGTGCCCATCGAGCAAAGCCACTGCTGGATGCACGATGAGCAATGGTTGAGCGCCACCAGTTTCAGTATCTAATTCGGCCCAGAGAGGGACACGCTCTCCCGTGGCTTCGTCAATGATGACGACAGATGCATCGTCGGAAAGCGAACTTTCTAAATCGGTCCACTTTGGAAGGTTTGATGATTTCGCATCGAGATCGGCGATCAGGGTCAAAATTGAACTGTTGGGGCTAAAACCGTCGTTACGGTTCCATTCGTTGGGATCTATAAAAATCCCCTTCGCATTGACAAGTAAACCCTCGGCAGGAATTGCGACTCGCCGGCCTGTAGGAGTTGTTTTATCGGCAACGGTGTACCGGTTACTTGGGAAAGGCAATATGCACTGTGACGGGTCAAGTTCTTCGCACCCAGTGACGCTGTTGGCCAAAGCTTCATCAACTTGAATTTTAAATTCGGGCGACATATCCCGAGCTACCAAAGTGGGTTCTGTTTGTTCCGGAGAGGTTGACTCGCCGTCTGTTGTTTGCGAATTGTCGCTTTTCTGTGAACACGCGCTCGCCAACAGGATCAATATCGATGCCGTGGCTAGAAATCTTTTTGTCGTCATGAGAACCCCCCAAGGTCACACCTAAGTATCGCGCACAATCGGGCAAGCCTCAACGAGGCACGGGTAACCTTTAAGGGTGCGAGGTGAAAGCAGTTCCATTCAGCGATTGGCGACTTATTTGCTGGTGGTTAGTGCCCTTGTCACTTCTGCCTGTGCGTCAAATAAGACTTCCGAAAGTGGAGATTCTCTCTCAAACGGTGGCCAAAGTTGTCCAATGCACGTGCCAGTTACCGATGGTCCGTTGACGATCGCGACGACCGTGGCACCGATCACGAGCATCGCCGCAAATATCGCAGCAGGCACCCCGACTGTCATTAAAGGAATTGTTCCCGAGGGAACAAATAGTCATACCTACGAACCGCCGCCAAGTGTTGCCGCAACTCTTGAAGATGCCGACATCATTTTCATCAACGGTCTATTCCTCGAAGAGCCAACCAAACAAATGGCTCGAGCAAATGCACGCACCGGTTCAGTGATATGCGAGCTGGCAACCACGATCCTTCCCGAGGACCAATGGATTTACGACTTCTCGTTTCCGAAAGATGGCGGTAAGCCAAATCCCCACATTTGGACCAGCCCGCAGTTGGCCAGAGACATGGCGGCACTAATTCGAGATTCTTTGGTCGCGGCCGACCCTGCTCATGCGACTCAATACGAAAGCAACTACGAAAGCTTTGCGATCAAGATCGATGCCCTCGATCAAGCCATCGCTGAAGCCACTTCCACAATTGCCGAAGATCAGCGCCACTTGTTGACGTACCACGATGCCTACGCGTATTTTGCACGAACATACGGGTGGAAAGTCATCGGGGCGATTCAGCCGTCGTCTTTCGAAGAACCGACTCCTAGAGAAATTGCCGACTTGATGGATCAGGTCACTTCAACGGGAGTGAAGGCGATCTTTGGTAGTGAAGTTTTCCCGTCTTCGGTACTCGCGCAAATTGGTAAAGAAACTGGTGTGCGGTACGTGGATGTCCTTCGTGACGATGATTTGCTTGGAGCGCCAGGTGATACCGACCATTCATGGTTGGGTCTCATGCGTTTTGATTATGTCACCATGATTGAAGCTCTTGGGGGAGACGCTTCATCATTGAAAGCAATCGATACATCTGATGTCGGCACTGACACTGCGGAGTATCCGCAATGAGTAAATCTGCAGAAAAATCAGCGGCATTAATGACATGTGAACACATGTCATGTTCCTACGGCGCGGCGCCAGTCATTGAGAATGTCGACGTCACGATTCATCCTGGTGAATTTGTTGGAATCGTTGGACCTTCGGGTTCGGGTAAGACCACATTGCTACGCGCAATGTTGGGATCAGTGAAACCAATTCACGGTTCAATAAAACGGCAACCCGGATTGCGTTTGGCGTATGTTCCCCAATTAGAGACAGTCGACTGGAATTTCCCGGTCACTGTTGGTGAAGTCGTCGGTATGAGTCGACCTCAACGCTGGATGCGACCGCAAGCGCAGGCTACTGAAATTTCAATGATCGAAGATGTGCTTGAACGCCTGGGATTGGGTGGTTTGACACAGCGTCATATTCGAGAGTTGTCGGGTGGTCAACAACAGCGAGTTTTCTTGGCGCGTGCCCTCATTCAAAAGCCTGACATGTTGATTCTCGATGAACCAACTGCTGGCGTTGATGTACGGACGCGACATGAGGTTCTTCATGTTCTTGCCGATTTGAATGAAAGTCCTCCAAATGGAGATGGCATTGCCATCGTTCTTACAACCCACGATCTGAATGGATTGGCGGCCCACCTTCCACGTTTGGTGTGCTTCAACCGAACCGTGATTGCCGATGGAAGTCCGGCCGAAGTATTGCAGCCATACTTTTTGGAACGTACTTATGGCGCGCCGATGGAAGTTTTGCAACACGGAGGAATGCCCGTTGTCCTTGAACAAGGCGGCGACGAATTGCGTAATCGTTTGAATCGAAGCAGTGCATCGTGATGATCGCGGTTGATCTGCTCAAACCTTTTTCGTATGAGTTCTTTCGCAACGGATTGATCATCGCGACCTTGGCTGGTGCTCTTTGTGGGCTCATCGGAGTCTTTGTGGTTTTGCGTGGAATGAGCTATATCGGACATGGTCTCAGCCATGCGGTTTTTGGTGGTGCCGCATTGGCCGCAGTTCTGAACTTGAATTACTTCCTTGGTGCCGGATTCTGGGGCCTTGCTTCTGGATTAATGATTGGTCGAGTCTCCCGTAAGCGCATCATTGGTGCCGATGCCGCCATTGGAGTGATCACGACGGCATCGTTTGCGATGGGGTTGGCGTTGCAGGCACGCTTTGGTCAGGCCAAAAGAAGTATCGATGCTGTTCTCTTCGGCAATGTATTGGGTGTTTTCACGAGCGATATTTTGGCAGTTGCTGGCGTTGGAGTTTTAAGTGTCGTTGTCATCATCGGTCTGTATCGCAAACTTTTGTTTGCCACATTTGATCCCGAAGTTGCTGGAGTCAGCGGAGTCAGCGTGCCAGCGATGGAAGCGGTGCTCATGGTTCTGCTCTCGGCAACAATCTTGGTGACCGTTCGAGTAATCGGTGTACTGCTCATTTCTGCGCTACTGGTTCTTCCCGCTGTGACCGCTCGAATGCTGACAAACTCCTTTGGTCGGATGCTGTGGCTATCGCCTGTTCTTGGCGCAATTTTCGGTGGCGTGGGCATGTACATCAGTTGGTATGCCGATATTCCAAGTGGCGCAGTCATCATCTTGGCGGGCACCTTGGTCTTTATTACCGCGTATTCAGTTGTAGGAGTTCGACGTCGTACGCAACTTGCTGGTATCAACCACCACTAATCGGGCGTGTTTGCCAAGTCATTAGGTTGGGCTTCGTCATACGCTGACTGGCATGTGGCACAACATTATTCATCTTGATCTGTCGGTTATTGAAAAAGTAGTTCGTCCGATTTTGATCTACCTGTTCTTATTGGTCGGGCTCAGACTCGGAGGTCGACGAGAACTCTCTCAATTGAACATGATGGATTTCGTCGTTCTGCTCGCAGTCGCCAACGCAGTTCAGAATGGAATCATTGGACACGATGAATCTGTTTCGGGTGCGATCATCGGTGCGACAGTTTTGTTCTTAGTCAATGGACTAGCGGTTTTGCTCACTCAACGCAGCCGCAAGATGCGGCGGTTGTTGATTGGTTCGGAAATTGTTTTAATCAAAGATGGTCAAGCTCGTGAGCGTTCGATTCGGCGTGAACGATTAGGTGCTGAAGATATCCAGCAGACGATCACAGAGGCTGGTGCGCGAACAATTGATGATGTTGAATTATGTGTTATTGAGCCAAATGGACACATCGTGGTGCGCTTGAAACCAAGTAGCGAAGAAGCAGACCGCTTCACTCAATTAATGAACCGAATTGACGAACTAGAAAAGCGATTGCTCGCGCGCTAATTACGAGTTGATGACCCACTCGACACCTTGAGGGGTATCGCGTACTTCTACGTTGATGGTGGCCAAACGATCACGAATTAAATCGGAGAGGTCATAGCGCTTGTCTGCTCGTACGACCGAGCGAAGTTCAAGAAGCACATTCATAATCGGATTGAGAGCATCACGAGGATCGGCGAGTCCTCCGATGGCGGCATCGCCTAAACGAACAATCATTGAGCGTAAAGCGGCATGGGCATTGTCCATTTCTTCGCCTTGCAAGGTGTCAGCCGACCACGCATGGATTGCGGATTCGAGTGAAAGCACGGCTCGTGCGGCCCCGGCAGCGTCACCAGCTGACATTGCTCCATTGAATGCCTGTTCGGCCTTGTGTGTGTCGGCACCTAAAGACGTGGAGTCTTTTTTGGGTTCTGCTTGCGGGCTGTCCGTTGGAGTGATTTGTACTGGAATGTTGCTTGCGCCGGTGGCGGGGTCGCGAAGTGCATCAATCGAGATCACATCGCCAGCATTGTGGATCGTTGAACGTCCTTTAATGCGTACGGTAATGGTGCTGTTGCCAATCACGGTCGCCGTGTTTGAATCAAGATCGAGAATGACTCCGGTGTGCTCGTCGACTCCGATGACGTGTGCATCATTGGGAAGTTGTTCTTCGAGCATTGCGAGTCGGTGTTCGCCCAGGTAACAGAAACGAGTGTCGTGATGGCCGCCCTCGGCATTGTCGTAGTGCGGAATGACTGCGACATTCAGCCCAATTTCGCCCAATACATCGAGACCCTCTAGCCAACAGGGATCATCGCCGACTTTGTAAATCTCGTACACCGGCACTGTGTAGCGACCAAGTGTTAGGGCGGCAGCAGATGCAAAGGTAACTGCACCACCAGTGCGCATTTTTCCGCGCACGATGTCGGGAACAGACGTGCCAGCCCATTGGCGAAGAGCGTAGGTCGGACTGCCGGGACCGGCGAATACGTAGTCAGCTTGACGAACGCGAGCGAGTCCTTGTTCGACCATCAACGTGTCTTGTCCGTGTAATCGTGTGAGCCCGGCAATTTCAATGGGATGCCCAACACTCTTGCGAAAATACTCAACAGCCTTTGAAGCGAGTTCGGCAGCATTTTCCTGAAAGCCGTAAGGAGTATCGAGAACAACTGCTTTGGGTGTTCCAGGAAATCGGGCAATCAATTCACGGTGATGTTTCATCATCGTGGGGGCGGTTTCGCCCGAACCCATGATGGTCAAGATGCGCGGGGAAGTACTCATGAGAAGAAACCATTCTTGTAATTGGTGATCAGAACATCGGCGCATCGTTCGGGATGCTGTGCGTGTAGGTCGTGGTGTGCAGGGCGAAACCAGTGAGCGCGCCCGTTCTTCAATTTTCCGAGGGCTGCGTTGATTGCGGTTTCCTTGTTGCTTGTCCACGCCACATCGCCTGAGTCGGCTGGCATAAACAAGACGGGCCGCTCGATAGAAGCGAACATGTCAGATGGTCGGTGCATCCATAATTCTTTGAGAATCAACATGTGACGTTCAAAGGTAAGCCACGGGCTAATTGTTCCGTCCTCATGAAATTCAAAATTAGAAAGCGATCCTATGATTCCAGATTCGGGCCAATCAGAATTAGTGGCACGAATAGCGCTCTCAAGTCGACCGGCGCGCATTCCGGCGAGACGCGGTGGTTGCATGCGTTCGGCACAAACTTCCCAGTCGGGGAACGAATCGCCGAGTTGAATAAAGCCACCATCAACAGGCACTGCTGCGATGACGCGGTCGGGGTGTTGATGGGCTGCATGGACGACGATGTTGCCTCCCCATGACTGACCAACAAAAATTGCTGTGTCGATTGCCAGAGCATCAAGCAATTCACATAGATCACGGGTCACTGTGTCAAAGTCGTATCCATCGTCGGGCTTGTCGCTACGGCCATGCCCCCGAAGGTCGACAGCGACACTGCGATGACCTTTGGCAGCGAGTGCTGAGCCAACTCCGTCCCACATTCGAGAATTAGACGCGAGTCCATGGATCAGTAAGAAAACTGGACTGTCCGAATTCTCGGGGCCGCGATGGAGGGTTCGTAACCGAAGTCCAGATGCCAGGCCAATATAAGCCTCACGGGCATCAGAAATAGGGAAACGTTCGGGGGACACGGTCATGGTTCTTAGAGTCTGCCCGTTTTTGGCGATAAATGAGAGAGCGAAGGGCGAGCAATCGGGCACCTCGGCGTGGCACGATAGAGGGGTGGCACACTTCGAAAACTTGAGTCTCCCT
>Ga0214919_10005723_pt1 | contig 17442 bp, 8 predicted proteins | sample LL1503_MetaG_FD_177994 | JGI IMG/M metagenome (GOLD analysis project Ga0214919, IMG submission 177994) | Freshwater microbial communities from Lake Lanier, Atlanta, Georgia, United States - LL-1503 | ecosystem: Environmental > Aquatic > Freshwater > Lake | place: USA: Georgia | collected 2015-03-15
AAAATAAATATGAAATTATTTAAAAATGGTTCCATACAAATGTCTGGTTGTAAATCAGCTAAAAATATTAATATTGCATTAAATAAAGTATTATATGAATTAAATAATTTTGTTGAAAATCCAAATAATTTAATTATAACTGATTTTAAAATATATATGATTAATTCTAATTATAAAGTAGATATGCAAATTAATAGAGATAAATTATATAATTTATTAATTAAAAAAAGAATTAGAGCAATTTACGATCCTTGTATTAAAGCTAGTATAATAATTAAATATTATCCGCAAAATAATATGAATATAAAAGGAGTTAGTATTTTTATATTTCAAAAAGGCAATATTATTATAACTGGTGGTAAATCTAGAGACGATATAATATCATCTTATAATTATATAAATGATATTATTTATAATCATAAAGATGATATTATAAAAACAAATATTGATATTTATGAAGTAAAAAAAAAAGATAAACCTAAAAAAATACCTCCAACCCCAAAAAAAATATTAAAAAATATTAAAAATAATGAGTTATTAAATAATGATGAATTAGAAAAAAATAATAATTCTTTAAATACTTTAAATTTAGAAAAAAATGATAATTCTTTAAATACTGATTTAGAAAAAAATGATAATTCTTTAATTACTAAAAAATTTGAAAAAAAAAAAAAAAAATAATTTTTTAAATACTGATTTAGAAAAAAATATAATAATTCATGAAAATTATATAATTTAAATTTTTATTTATAATATAAAATATAAATTATTTACCTGTAATATTTTGAAATAATGGATTATTATGTAAAGTATTAATAAAATTATCATTTATTAAATATTTATCTGGATTTAATATTGTTTTATTTATTTCTTTAAAATCATATTTATTTCTTTCTAGATTTCTATCTGATATTCTGTCAATACTTTTTAATGGATTAGGAACATAACTATACAAAATAGGTTCAGCTAATTTAACTGTATCATTATTTAAATATGGACTATTAGCATCTTTCCTTCCATTTGCAGCCCTATTATATGTAGTTATTTCTCTTCTTTCATCAATTGTCATATTATTAGCGGCAAAATGAGAAATACTATCAGATACATTAGTTTTGGTTCCTGTTAAATTATTATTTATAATAGTTGTTTGTTTTTTAGTTGGTTTAGAAATATCATTATAATCTATTGTATAATTCAATGTGCCACTATTAATATTACTAATATAATCAGTTAATTCGGTAAATTGTTTTACAGTTAATTTTGCAATATCATTATAATCAATTGTATAATTACTCATATTAGTATTAACCATTCCACCTATGTTTTGCGTTTGCTCAATTAATTGTCTTAATGTTAATTTAGCAATATCATTATAATCTATAGTATAATTTTGAGAGACTGTATTATTTGAAGCATGTCCTATATAATTAGTTAATTCTGTTAATTCTTTTACTGTCATTTTTGCTAAATCTTTATAATCAATAGTATAATTACCTAAATTATTATTATTAAAATTACTTATATAATTATTTTTTTCTATTAATTGTCTTAAAGTTAATTTAGCAATATCATTATAATCAACAGAATAACTTGTTTTTAAACTATCATTATTTATTGACCCAATATATTCAGTTTGTTCAGTTGATTGTTTTATTGTAGGTTTAGCATTATCAGTTAAATTTGAATATATACCTTTTTCTATATATTCTGGATTTAAAATAATATTATGTGATATTTCTGGCCTTTTAGTATCTTTTGCATTATCAGTTAAATTAGAATATATACCTTTTTCTATATATTCCGGATTTAATATTATATTATGAGATATTTCAGGTCGTTTAGTATCTTTTGCATTATCAGTTAAATTAGAATAAACTCTTTTTTCAAGTGATTCAGGATTAATTGATAAATTATGAGAAGTTTCTTGTCTTATTGTTTGTTTTGTTATATCAGTAAGATTAGAATAAATGGCTTTTTCTGAAAAACCAGTATTTAAAACAAGATTATGTGAAGTATTCTCACGTAATGTATCTTTTGCCTTATCGGTATGATTAGAGTAAATAGCTTTTTCTATTGATGATTGATTTAATACTAAATCATGAGAAGTATCTTGGCGTAATGTATTTTTTGCTTGATCTGTTAAATTAGAATAAATACTTTTTTCCATTGAAGTTGTATTTAAAACTATACCATGTGAAGTATTTTGTCTTAGAGTATTTTTAGCATTATCAGTTTTATTTGTATAAACTCCTTTTTCTAATGATACTTGATTTAAAACAAGATCATGTGAAGTATTTTGTCTAAGTGTATTTCTCATTGAATCAGTTAAATTTGAATATATAGCTTTTTCAACTGCATTTTGATTTGATATTATATTATGAGATGTATCTTGTCTTAGTGTATTTTTAGCTGTATCAGTTAAATTTGAATAAACATTTTTTTCAAGTGCATTTTGATTAAGTATTAAATTATGATTAGTATCTTGTCTAAGTGTTTTCTTGGCATTATCAGTTAAATTTGAATAAACACTTTTTTCTAATAAATTTTGATTTCCTATTAAATTATGATTAGTATCTTGTCTATGTGTTTTTTTAGCATTATCAGTTAAATTAGAATAAACATTCTTTTCTAATGAATTTTGATTTAGTATTAAATTATGAGATATTTCAGGTCTAATAGTATTTTTAGCTGTATCCATTAAATTTGAATAAACAGCTTTTTCAATTGCATTTTGATTTAATATGATATTATGATTAGTATCTTGTCTTAGTGTATTCTTAGCACTATCTGATAAATTAGAATATATTGCTTTTTCAATTGCATTTTGATTTAAAATTATATTATGATTAGTGTCTTGTCTAAGAGTATTTTTAGCATTATCTGATAAATTTGAATAAACAGCTTTTTCTAATGAATTTTGATTTAATATGATATTATGATTAGTGTCTTGTCTAAGTGTATTTTTTGCATTATCTGATAAATTTGAATAAACTGCTTTTTCTAATGAATTTTGATTTAATATGATATTATGATTAGTATCTTGTCTTAGTGTATTCTTAGCACTATCAGATAAATTAGAATATATTGCTTTTTCAATTGCATTTTGATTTAATATGATATTATGATTAGTATCTTGTCTAAGTGTATTCTTAGCATTATCAGATAAATTTGAATAAACTGCTTTTTCTAACGAATTTTGATTAATTATTAAATTGTGATTAGTATCTTGTCTAAGTGTATTCTTAGCATTATCAGATAAATTTGAATAAACAGCTTTTTCTAATGAATTTTGATTTAATATGATATTATGGGATATGTCTGGTCTAATAGTGTGTTTAGCCTTATCAGTTAAATTAGAATAAACTCTTTTTTCTAATGAATTTTGATTAAGAATGATATTGTGGGTTATTTCTGGTCTAATTGTATCTTTAGCCTTATCAGTTAAATTAGTATAAACTCTTTTTTCTAATGAATTTTGATTTAATATCATATTGTGAGATATGTCTGGTCTAATAGTATCTTTAGCCTTATCAGTTAAATTAGAATAAACTGCTTTTTCTAACGAATTTTGATTTAATATTATATTATGAGATATTTCGGGTCTAATTGTATCTTTAGCCTTATCAGTTAAATTCGAATAAACCGCTTTTTCTATTGAATTTTGATTTAATATGATATTATGAGATGTATATTCTTTTATGGTTTGTTTTGCGGCATCTGTTAAATTTGAATAAACCCCTTTTTCTAATGAATTTTGATTTAATATGATATTATGAGAAGTATATTCTTTTATTGTTTGTTTTGCAGCATCTGATAAATTAGAATAAACAGCTTTTTCTAATGAATTTTGATTTAATATCATATTATGAGAAGTATCTTGTTTAATTGTATGTTTTGCAGCATCTGTTAAATTTGAATAACCAGCTTTAATATCAGATGATAAACCAAGAATATCTAAAATATTATTTGTATCTCTATTAGTAGTATTTAATTTCATGTCATTTGATTTTACATAATTATTTTGGAGTTGAGAACTTAATAATATATTATTATTTTCTAAATTTAATTCTTTTAAAGTTATAGATGGTGTATCAGTATAGTCAACAGTATAATTACCAGCAGTAGTATTACTAATAACTCCATTTTTATTATGATTAGTAAAAGTTCTATTATTATCATTATTTGAATATGAATTTACATTAGTCATAACTGGCTTATCATTAACAGCATTTATTGCATGGGTATTATCATTTAAAAAATTTTGTTTTTTTGGTGTTTCGTAAGTATTAGTATTTATATTAGGTGCTTCACCAATGTTTGAATTTATCTTGGGTCCAGGTAAATAATGTTCTTGTTCATTTCTTTGAGACGATACATTAGTATATATTCCCGTAATTTTTTTAGCTTCAACTTGTGCTTTATTAGGTACTAAATCACAAAAATTTTGTTCTCTGAAGTCAGGAAGTTTAAATTTGGTTAAATTAAAATCAGTCCCTCTAATTTCACCTTTTTTTATAGTTTCTAAAGGTTTATTATTATAAGTAATTTTTTGATTTAACTTACTTTTTAATTGATCAACCGTTGGTGGATTTATTCTATATACGGAATAAATACCTTCTTGTACTTTATTATTAATTCCAGGTTTAACTTTAACATTAAAATCAAATGGTAAATTTCCATAATTATTTTTAACACTTTTATTATATCTATCTTGTAAGGCATTTGTATATGATGGCATGCCATTAGTCCAAGTTAAATCTGCCATGGGTTCAAATAATGGAGTTTTTTCTGTTTTTTTTACGTAATTATCTGAAATACCTGTAAATGTTTCTAATTTTCTTTGACTTCTAACTGTATCATAAGTATCTCTTCGGCTTGTAAAAGGAATCATATTATTATGGTTTTTATCATTTATACCGCTTGCATTACCGCTTGAAAATGAATCAAATGTTGTTAAATTATTATCATATTCATCTAAAGTGCTAGGTAATAAATTATTATTATTAAATTTTAATTCATCAAATTGAGTTATATATTGTGCTTTATTACCTTTATTTTGTAATTGTATATTAGATAACCTTTTTATTTCTTCAGATATTAATAATGGCATACTCATTAATATTAAATATATTTTTTTTATATATAAAAAAAATATCTTTTTTATTTATATATTTATTTTTTAATTAATGAGTAAATATTAATAATCACTATTAAATATAATATTTTAAATTGTCAAATAAAAAATGAAAAATATATTTAAAAAGATATATACTTAATATATTAATGGTCAATAAAATAGTTTTTAATTCCGAAATATGTGAACCATTAGATTTTTCTTCAAAACAAAAAATTATAAATTATTTATATAATAAATTAGAATTATATAAATATTCTTATAATATTCTAGATAATTTAGCTAAAGTAAAATATCTAGAATGTAATGAACATTATGTTACTCCAAATTTTAAAGGTATTAATTATTTATTATTAGTTGCTAATATAAATAATCAAAATTATTGTATTTTAATAGATAAAAAAACATTATCATATAATAAATTATCAATCGATATAAAAAATGTTAATATTTGTAAATTAAAAATAACATTACCTGAATCAATGTATGAAGGAACAATTATTGATGGAAAAATTATAAATAATAAAGTATTTTTAATACAAGAATGTTATTTTTTAATGGGAGAAAATTTATTAAATAAAGATTTATCTAAAAAATTTTTACAATTAAATGATCTTATTAATAATCATTTTAAAAATTATTTAAATAATACAATTACATTTAAATTAAATAAATTATATAGATATAATGAGTTAAAAGAATTAATATCTAATTTAACAAATCTAACACATAATACTAATGGATTAATATTTTTTCCAAAAACTTCTGGCAAAACATTTGTATTTTTAGAAAATAAAACAGAAAAAATTAATATTATTTCAAAATCAGAAGAAATAATTAAGGCAGAACCTGTATATTTATCAAATAATTTAGATTATTTAAAAACTAGAAAATATTCATTTGAAGAAAGTACAACTTTCAAAATATTATTTTTAGAAAGAACTGATATTTTAGATGTATATAATATATATGATGAGTCAAACTTAAAATTAGGTATAGCAGGCATACCTACCTTAAAAATTTCTCAAATGTGTGATAATATTATTAAAGATGATTTAATTAAATTTAAATGTGTATTTTGTAAACAATTTAATAAATGGATTCCTTTAGAGACAATGTAATATTAATTAATTAATATTAGAACATTTAGAGACATTATAATATTAATTAATTAATATTAGAACTTTTAGAGACATTATAATATTAATTAATTAATATTAGAACCTTTAGATACATTATAAATGTATACATTTATTTAGAAACATTTTAATATTAATTAATACATAATATTAATTAATATTATTAATTAAATATATTATTTTTAAATATATTATTTTTTTTATATTATTAATGATATAACTTTTCTAATAATACTTTATAACTTTTTTCTTTATCATTATAATGTCTAAAATAGAAATATTAATAATTTTTTGTATAGTATTAGGAATTAGTAATTGGTATATTTATTTTCAAAATATTAATAAGGAATACAAATTTGATGATAATATAATGGATAAAATTAATAAACTAATAGATAAAAAAAAATATAATATTTCTAATAATCAGCTAAAATCTGAAACTTCCTTAGAATCATCAGATAATAATATAAAATCAAATTTAAATAACTATAGTTTAACAACAACTCATTTAATTACAAATAAACCTGAACAGTCTTATATTATAAACTCATCTCCTATTAATCCAGTAAATAAAACTATTGAAAATAATTCTATTGTCCATTTAACACATCCATCTATAGTAAATTCTTCAAATACATTACAAAATGTTGAGCAAGATAACAAGGAGCAAGATAATAAGTCTAATAGTATAAATTCAAGAGGTTCCGATATTATTAATATTATTAATTATCCAAATAAAGAACCTACTAATATAGTAGATATGTTATATAATCCAATAATACTTGATCCAATAAATCGTATTCCTAAAAGAGATATTGATGTTGTTTATAATAATTTTGCACCACCTTACAGAAGAGATGAATTAAATTATAGATTCTTAAATATACCAACTAGAGGTTATCCAGATAACTATCAATTGATTGGAATAGTTAGTAGGCAAAATACTGAATCAATTTATAATTTATATGGAAGACAAAAATATCCGGGATCTAATCAATATGAATATTATATACATGGAACATTTCATAATAATAATATAAAAATACCTTTCAATACTTATGGGGATAAAGAAATTAATGATGAACAAACAATACATATTCCCGGATTAGATGAAGATAAAGGTAAATTTAAAGTAAAATTATATAAATATGATACATTAAAATATATTCCTTAAAATATATATATTTAAATATATATTTAAAAAATATTTTTTTCAAAACTATTATATATAAAACATGTCAGAACAATATCTTAAAAAATATTTAAAATATAAACAAAAGTATTTTAATGAAGTTTATGGTGGTATGGCTACGCCATTAGATACAGCTGGTATGGCTACGCTATTAGCTAAATATCAATCTGATTTAAAAATCTTACAAGATGACATTATAACAACTCTTATACCTAAACTTGAGATGATATGTAAAAATAAATTTCAACTGGCATCCGATGCAGATAGTACTAATTATTCATGGGATGATAAGACAAATTTAAATCCACTTATACCATTTAAAGTTGAAATTTTTACAAAGTTGGAAATTTCAGAAGAAAAAATATCAAGCAATAACTCCGTAGAACAGTTATTTAAAATTTATGATAAGTACATAACATTTATATTTAAAACTTTACCAAATTTGTTAAAAGAAGCTGAGAATGATAAGAATATGGAACAAAAAAAAGAATACTTTAAAAAATATAATTCCTTAATCAAGACTATTAATGAAAAATTAAAAAAAGAAATAGATGATAAAATAGATGAGCTAATATAACCATTTAAGCTTTCCGTTTAGAAAAGATAACAATTCAATTAAAGTAAATTAATATATAAATCTATACTATTTACAAAAAATTATTATAATTTTTACTTATTCTATTAATAAATATAAAAAATTTAAATTTTAATTTTAAAAAAAGAAAGTAGATTTTTTATAAAAAAAAAAATAATAGGTTTTAAATTCTCATAAATCTTATATAATAAGTTTTCTCAGATCAAATAAATTTAATAAAAAATTTAATGAATTATATATAATACATTAAATTCTAATAAAGCTAACATACCTACTAGCTTTGTTAGAATTTAAAGCAAAAAATAATTATTTGTTTTAATTAATATAGCAAGAGTCATTATAAAACCTTAAAACATTTTACTTTATACTAATATTTTACCTAGTAATGAGAAAAATATATTCTCTAAAATATATATTTAAAAAAGTTTTTTCTAGACTATTGTATATAATACATGTCAGAATTATATTTTAAAAAATATTTAAAATATAAACAAAAGTATTTTAATAAAGTTTATGGTGGAATGAATACGCCCTCAATATTAAATACAACTGATATTGATTCTTTAAAAATTAATATTGAAAGTTTAAAAATACAAATTGACACTAAAATATCTATTTTTACCACAGATATAAATACCTTATGTGAGCAAATTAAAACTACACTTGTTCCTAAACTTGATACAATATGTAAAAGTAATTTTCCACCGGATGCAATGTTACAGAGGCCCTGGACACAGAAAGATTTTTTAATTGATAAGGGGTATATACCAAATGCAAATAAAATTGTAGAAATATTAAAACAGGAAAGAAATATTACGAGCCAAAATAAATTATTACAATCGTTATTTGAGCAGTATAATAATTACATAGAATATATATTTAAAACAATACCATATATCCTAAATGAAATAAATCAAAATATAAAAACACTATATGAAACAAAACAAAAAACAGATAAAACTGATAAAGAATATTATGATTATTTACTAGAACAATATACAAAAATCAATAATCGCTTGAGTACATTAGAAATAGAATTCAAAAAAAAACAAGAAATTTTAAAAACCGACATAGATGAAATATTAAAAATAAATTTTGACGTTTAGAAAAAAAAAGATTACAATTAAATTTGATTAAGGTAAATTAATATGTAAATCTATACTATTTACAAGAAATTAGTAGATTTCTTAACTATTCTATTAATAAATATCAAAAATTTAAAAAAATAATGTCTTAGATTCTTCTAAATCTGATATTGTAAGTTTTCTCAAGAAGAATCTAAAACTTTAATGAAAAGAATTTAAGCAGAAAATTATTATTTGTTTAAATTAATAGAGCAAGAGTCATTATGAAACCTTAAAACATCTCACTTTATTAATATTTTACTTAGTAATGATACTTATATTAGTTTAGAATTAATGAGAAAAAATGTATATTTTAATAAATTAAAAATTATATGATGACTCTGAAGAACCTAACCAAATTAAACTAATATCTTGTAAAGATAATCCGATACTTATGGAGATAAATAAATTAAAAATAAATACAAATATATTTAAAACTATTAACTAAAAATTTTAACTCTTTTATATCTTGAACTATTAAATAAAAATTTTTTATTTTATATCTTATTCTATTAAAAATAAATAGTTCAAGATATAAAAGAAAAAATATTGACAGATACACTAGTATTCTTTATTCTATGGTTAAGAATAATTCAAAAAAATAAGGAATTGCTATAACTTTAGCACAATTTAATACCATCAAAACTGTATTATAAAAAAAAATATATTTAAATAATTTTTTTTATAAACTATTATATATGTCTGAACTATATATTAATAAATATTTAAAATATAAACAAAAGTATTTTAATAAAGTTGGTGGAGCTCAACAACAATTAAAAGAACAATAACCAGAACAAGCCCACATTAATTCAACTATAAATAAACAATTAGATATATTTAATGCTGATGCTATACCGGTACTTAAAAATATATTAAGCATTATCTCACCGACTGATATATATTTATCAGATCATGATGAGTTTATAAAAAAACTGGCTAATAGAGACTATAATAAATTACATAAAACAGCTAACACTATCACACAATTTGGAAAGATTACCAAATAAAGAAGCAGTGGAAAAATATAGAGGCTTGATTGTAGCTACATTTAATCATTATTATACCTACTGTGAATTTTTGGAGAATAGCAGACATCTTAGTTTTGGAAATTTTTTTGATAAATTTCACAAGTTAAACATTGATCAAATCAACAATTTTCGGAGAACTTTGAGCACAACTCTTATATTACATGAAATTCAATATTAAAACTTTACACAAATATATTAATAAAATTAATTAAAATTTTTAGAATCTATAAGGAATAATATAGTAGCAGAAACTAAGAGAATAACTAATATTTCAAATTAAGAAATTATACCTATTACCATAGTAAATATTAACAAATGAAGTTTAATAATACAAAATTTAAAATTTTATGACTAATATATTTTAAAAGTTTTAGAATCATCTATATAGGCTAGTATTATATTTATTAATAAATTAAGAAACTTAGATAAATTAAAAATATTTTTTATTTATTTGCTAACAAAATTAATAAGGGACTATAATTCTATATAAAGTACCATATTAAAGAACAAAAATAAATCTATGAATACTAATAGAATTACTTCAGAATAATTATTTATAATTATTCTGAACTAATAGAATTACTTCAGAATATAGTAAAATAATATTACCAAAATTATACTAAGTAATATATTCCAAAAATAACAAACCTAATTAAATTATCTTTACTTTTGTGGTAAAATATCTAAATAATTTAAAATTAAAACTATGCATCATATAAAACTTTTTTTTATTAAAAAAAAAATATAAGATATTTATTTCTTAGGTAAAAAATTACTATTTAAATATAATTAAATTATTAAATATAAATATAATATTAATATATGCTAAATTAAATATTCTTTAATATAAATTAAATTCTCCATTATATTATATAATTAATGTCAGAACAATATTATGAGAAATATATAAAATATAAACAAAAGTATTTTAACTTAGTTTATGGTGGTGCTGATATACATAAATTATCAGATAAAGATGTATATACTGCTTGTGATGAAATTATTAAGAAAATAATACAATTAAATATATACTCACATGAAGAATTAGACCTACTATTATTAACAGAAAGTAAATTAAAAATATTAGAACTATCAACTACTTATGATAAAATTATTGAAAGAATAACAAAACAAAAGATATACTCAGATGAAGAATTATCTAATCTATTAAAAAAATCTAAAATAGATATAATTTTGAAAATAGGAAAAGAAATAGAAATAGAAGAAATTCCAACATCTAGATTTTCCGAAAGAAAATTCACAGGTTTACTTATTTTAATTAATCATTTTTATGATTTATGGGAAAAAATAAAATTTTTATTTGAAAGCGAAAACACATTTGTTCTTATTCAACAAACTCATTCTACTAAACAAACTCATTCTATGGAACAAACTGAGTTAAAGTCTCAGTACTTTCACAAATTCGCGACATACCTAGAGGAAAAGAGTAAACAGTTATTTTCATATTTAAAGGAAAGGATTATAAAATCTGATTTTGATAAACCAACAATATCTGATAGTCCTGAACTAAAAATATTTTTAAGAAGCAAAAGCTTATTTTCATTAATTCTTCAATTTTTGATAAAATTTTATTATCCTAATATACCTTATTTTTCGACTATGAAACCTACTAATTTGCTGATGGCACCTTATAATTTACTTATGAAACATACTGATTTGCTGATACCACCTTATACTTTTTTTAAAAGGGTTCAAGGACAACAAGTTAATGGTTTGGAAATATCAAAATATAGAACGTTGCCACAATCTAATAATTTGATACGATTAATTTGATACCATTTTAAAATAAATTTTTTTTACTAATGAAACAATCATTTTTTTAATAATAAAATATTTTTAAAATGATTTTAGATGATAAAATATAGTAATAATAATAGTACTAGCAAGCCAAATAATAAATTTAATTATTATAGTTTTTTCTTTCTCATAAAATTTTAATAAAATTTTATAAGAAATTTATAATTACTAAGATTTTAATGATAGTGGTCTTAGTGCTACTATGTGTTATATTATCTTAGTTATTCAAGATTATTATAAAAAGATTATATAATATGATACTATTAATACCCATACTAAAAAAAAATATAATTTATACTATTAAAGGTAGATAGTAAATAGTATCCTTATAAAAACATATAATAAAAAAATTTTTTATTTATTAGAGATTTTTATTATAATAATAGTATTAATCTATAATTATGATAAAACAACTGAAGACTATCTATTATTTAATAAATATAACTTTTTTATAAATATTTATAATGAAAATAATATATAGATATATATTAAAATCATTTATTAGATATAAATACTGAATAAATATTATGAATTAATTTCATAAAGTTTTAAATATAAAATTAAAAAATTTTATATTAATAGTTTTGTTCAAAAAAACTATATATGAGTTATTTATAACACAAGTATTAAATATAATTAAAACCATGCGCCATGTAATTTTTTTTAATAAAAAAATACTTGAGATTTATTCTTAGTTAAAAAATAAATATTTAGATAAATATTTAAATATATTTAAATATAATTTATATTTTTTTTTTCTAAACTATTGTATATAATCCATGGTTGACCAATATTTAAAAAAATATAAAAAATATAAAAAAAAGTATTTTAATTTAGTTTATGGTGGTAGTACTGATGCAGGTACGGATCTAGTTGTTCAGGAATTAAAAACTACTGAATCTACAATAAGAGACGAATTACTCTCATTATATAGCACATTATTTCCAAGTCATCAACCTTTGAATAGTGATCAACCTTTGAATAGTCATCAACCTTTGAATAGTCCTCAACCTTTGAATAGTCATCAACCTTTGAATAGTCATCAAACTTTGACACCGGATTATATTATAACATTAATTTTTATAATTGAAGATAAATTGTCCAATTTACCAAATAACCCATCAAGTACACTAGGTGATAGACTAAAAAGTTTAAAGGAAAGTTATAAAAAATATCAGAAATTATACATAAGACACACAATAACACAGGTATATCCTAATTTTTCGACTGAACATTATCATGATGAAACTAAATTGTTTAAAGATGTATTAGAAAAATTATTAATGAACATCAAACCACCTGAAGATAGTCCATATAAAGATCCAAGTATGATACCTACATCTACAAATGAACAAATACCACCGAAAATTTTACCTGAAGAGAACTTATTAAAATTAATATTACAATTTTTAGATAAATCTGATACATCGGAATCGGAGGAACCGGATACATCGGAATCGGAGGAACCTGATACATCAGAATCGGAGAAATTAATACGAAATAAACATATACCACCAAAAGTAAGAGCCAGCGATATAAATTATATACCAATATATGCAAAACTATTAACTGAACATTTTAATCTTAGTGGCCTAAATGACACACATACTCCGGGGAGAAATCTAGTAGCTGCAGAAACAATATTTCAAGATATAAGAGTATTCTTTATTCCCTGGTTGGAAATGATTCAAAAGACACAAGAAATAATTACTAAAGAACAAAAAGATATAATCCAGAAGGTAGTAGGTATAATCCCTATAATAAAAGATATTATGCGTTCTGTGACATCATTTAAAGCAGACTTTAAAACAAGTAGAATTAGTAAATATATTGATAAATTAAAATTTCATAGTTGGGATGAAGATATAAAAGATATAATTTTAACATTATTATCTAATTAATAAGATTTTAATAATAGTTAATCTATTGCTACTATGTGTGATACCTTATTAGTTATTCAAGAGTATATTCAAAATTATAATAAAAAGATTATATAATATTATTAATATTTAATACACTTACCTAAAACTAATTATTAATAATAAATATGAAATGTAAATATTATCCTATAAAAAAATACAATAAAAAAAATATGATAAAAATAATAAAAACTATATATAGATTTAATAAATATAACTTATAGTTTTTATTAAAATTTATAATAAAAATAATATATAAATTGACATTAAAATTATTTATTAGATATAACCACAGGAAATATTATAAATTAATTTAATAGAGTTTTTAATATAAAACTCTTTTAAATTTTATATTAATAGTATATGAGATTAATATAATAAGTATTAAATAGAATTAAAATCCGGCCGGCCATGCAAAATTTATATTAATTAAAAATATGAAACAACTATTTCTTAATTAATTTATAATATATATTTTAAAATATTTTTCTAAAATATATTATATTAGATATAATGTATGATGATAACTATGTTTCAAAATATTTTAAATATAAAAAAAAGTATTTAAAAATAAAGTATCATTTAAATAAAAATGAAAATTTTAAAATAAAGTGGATAGGTGGAGCAATGTCGGATCAACCATTTTTTAAAGACCTACTAGAACCAAACCCAGGTGAAGATATTAAGATAATTGAATATTTTGACGAAAAAGTAAGTTCCATGTTTGAATTATATATTAATAGCCGTACTAATTTGCAGCAATTAATATCTCAAAGTAAGGAAATGCAGAAAATCCTTAAGGAAAGCATACCTCAAGGTAAACAAATGAATTCTACTGACCTAAGAAAGTTAGATAAATTAGTTAAATTTGAAGAAGCAAGTACAAAATATTTAGCTATTGTTGAAAAACGAGAAAAAGTATATGATATATATCAATCTGAAATTCAAAAACTAGAAGAACAATTAGCTAAGGACATACCCGCTATACCAGTCCCACTAGTTAAAGAAAAAGTTTTACAAAAAAATAAAGACTATGAATCATATTCTGAAGATGGGTGGCTTAAAACTTATTTTTTATTATATCATAAGAACGATCCTCTAACAGAAGATGCTATAGAGTGGGATAATCAACCTGAAAATAACAATTATGGCGATATTATAAAATATAATATAGTCCGTATATTTCCTAAATTTAGATGGCAATCAACAAATTTACAAAAGGTGGGTATTACACCAAATATACATAGTATAACATTTCTTTCACAAATATTAAAAATGTTAGAAAGTGAAAATAAATTAATGACTAAAGAGGGCATTCTTCTTAAGACTTTAATTGATGAATATTTAGCTTTTAAAAAAAAACATAAACTAATTGCCGAACTAAGAAGGAAAATAAATAAAACAAGAAACTCAATGGACCAACTATAATTAGAATAAGTTATATAAAAAAATTTTTTATTTTAAAGTAGGGAAGAAAATCAATTAATTTGGTTAGTTTAAGAATTAAAATATTTAAGTTTAAAATAAGATAAACTAAAAAAGATAATTAAACTATTTTTTTTAAATTAAAATATTTATATTTATATTTTAAATATTTTGATTTTGCTATACATTCTTTTGATTCTTTTGATTCTTTTGATTCTTTTAATTCTTTTGATTCTTTTGATTCTTTTTCATCTTGTAATTTTTTATTTTTATATTCTATTTCATATTTATTTTTTATTAATTGATATATTTCATTTATATATTCATTAATAATACTATTATTTAAATTAATATGATATTCAACTAAATTTTTCATTTCTGACATAAATTCAGGTTTCAAAGATTGTATTCTATGTTCGCATAATTGATAAACATCATAAATAAAACTATTAAAATTAAAAACATTTATATTTTTCTTTTGAGTTAAACTATCATTTTTATATATTATATTTCCTGATTTATCAAATGATAATTTCAATAAAAAATCAAATTCAGTATCAGAATGTTCATCTGATTGTGTATCACAATCTTTTGATTCAGAATCACTATGAACTTGTAAAATTTCTGTTGATTCATAATCACCAAAAAAATTTAATGATTTTACTTTTTTTAAATACAATAAATTTGGAAATATTTTTTCTAAATCAAAAAATAAAAACTTATTTTTGAAAAGTTCTCTTAAATCAGGAAATTCTTCTGAATCATAAAATTCTTCTGAATCATACCATATTTTTACAAGATTACATGTATGAAACATATATTTATATAAAAAATATTTAATATCATTTTCAAATATTTCAATATTTTTGGATTTTATGTATAAAGTTACTAATTGATTTATCTCACTATCGCTACATGAGTCAATATTTAATATAAACTTATCAAATATATCATAATCAATAATAATAAATTCAAGATTAGCTATTATAAATATTAAATCATTAGATTTTTTAATTAACTTAAAAATTTGTAAAAAAGTATCTATTTCAGACAATCCAATTTCAAAACTATCAGTGTTAGTAAAAACTATTACATTTTTAAAAAAATCATCCAATTTTAAATATATGACATTTAAAACAATATCTATAAGATTTTCTAATGTAGATTCTAATATTTTTTCATTAAATACTATAAATAATAATTCTAAAAAACTTTTTAATTTAACATGACCATCTGTCACATTTAAAGGCCAAGTTATTTCTTTACTTGCCTCAATTTTAGAATCTAGGGTGTCATTTAATAACTTATACAATTCATTTTCAAACAGTGGTAAAAAATTATTTATATTATAATTAAAATGATAAAATAAATACATAAAATTTTTTAAAAATTTTGAATAATTAGTATATTCCGAATTTGCAGTTTTAACAGCTAATAATTCTTCAATAAATGTTCTAGCATTCATATTAAATAATGTAAAATATATTGTATCAATATTATGTTTATTTTGAAAAAGCATATCAAAAATTAAAAATAATATTGTTATAAAATATTTTAATATATTTTTTATATTTTTATATAATTCTTGATATAAAGGTAAGCAATAGTTTTTTTGAACAAATTCTTTTATATAATTTATATAATAATTATCACATTTTTTAACTTCTAATTTAAATTGGTCAATTTGTTTATTCAAAGATGCTATTATATCATCTATTGGTTCCATTTCTTTTTTCAAATTACGCAAATTTTCAATACCTTCTTTTATTTTTTCTTTTTTTGAGTCAATGCTAGAAACTTTTGCTAATGTCTGGTCTTCAGATATTAATTTTAAAAGTTTAGCTACTTGTTTATTATTTTCGGTAAATTGTAATTGAATCTTATTATCAAGAGGAGTTTTGTGTTTTTTTGTAAAGCTAAGTAAATCATCTTCTACTACTTTTATTTTTAAGTTATTTTTTTTTTTTTCCATTTCATTTTTGAGTAATGGTTTATGTTGTTGTATAATTGTTTCTCTATTTTCGTCTTGCATTAGAAAATGAAGTAAATCTAACATATTTATTAT
>Ga0214919_10005724_pt1 | contig 17440 bp, 15 predicted proteins | sample LL1503_MetaG_FD_177994 | JGI IMG/M metagenome (GOLD analysis project Ga0214919, IMG submission 177994) | Freshwater microbial communities from Lake Lanier, Atlanta, Georgia, United States - LL-1503 | ecosystem: Environmental > Aquatic > Freshwater > Lake | place: USA: Georgia | collected...
GTGAATTAACTTCCATTATGGTCGAGCGAGAAGGTAGGCCCGTTACCCGCTCCTCAGCCCAATCAAAACAAAACGGGATGCGATAAAAGTAGGCTGTGCCTTTTATTTAAGTACCATCCAGCTAAGTGAATAATTGGTTTGTGTTTTTCCTGCTATTCGCCGACAAGTAATAAAACAATAAGCATGTAGAAGATCAATGGTAACATTGTTTGGACAGGGGTTCGACTCCCCTCGACTCCACTTTGACAAATAACTCCTGGAATTTTTAACTATGAATTCAGGAGTTATTTGTTTTAACCCAGTTCACCTATGATGAAACATATTTTTAAAAACGAATTTACGGTGGCACTGGTTGCTGCTATCTTGTTTGTTCCTTTTTTAGGAAATGTACATTTGTTTGATTGGGATGAAATCAATTTCGCTGAAAGTGCAAGAGAGATGATTGCTTCGGGGAATTACTTTTCTGTTCAAATTAATTTCACCCGTTTTACGGAGAAGCCACCCTTGTTTTTCTGGATGCAGGTTTTGAGTATGAAAGTATTTGGTATCAATGAATTTGCTGCGCGTTTCCCAAATGCAATTTGTGGAATTGTAACCTTGGTTGTTTTATTTAGAATAGGAAAGCAAATTTTCAATGAACAGTTTGCCCGTATCTGGGTCATGATTTATTTAGGCACTTTTGTTACTTTCTTATATTTTAAAAGTGGTATCATTGATCCTTGGTTCAATTTATTTATTTTCCTAGCGATCTATCATTTCTATTCGTTAACGACTAGCATTGAAGTGCATCGCCTTAAGCAAGCTGCATTAACAGGTTTATTTTTAGGATTGGCGGTATTAACAAAAGGGCCAGTGGCTATTTTAATTGCACTATTAACCTATTTGGTGGTCGTGGTATTGCATCGTTTTCGCTTTTTTATTAATGGTAAAGAGTTTATGATCGTATTTGCAACCACATTAATGGTTTGCTTTGGATGGTTCGGTGTTGATCTAATTCAAAATGGTCCCAGTTTTTTAATTGAATTTTTGCAGCGACAAATTGCTATTTTCAGTACCAGTGATGCGGATCACGGGGAACCTTTTTTTTACCATTGGTGGGTTTTGTTATTGGGTTGTTTTCCTGCCTCTATTTTTTTTATGAAAGGAATGTTTGTGCAAGTTGAAAGAAAAGAACAAAAAATGTTCAAGCAATGGATGGTGGTTTTGTTTTGGGTTACCTTGTTGCTATTTTCAATAGTAAAAACAAAAATTGTTCACTATTCCTCACTTTGTTGGTTTCCTTTAACTGCCATTGCAAGTATGTATCTGTATGACATTTTAAATAATAAAGTAAGGCGAATGCATCTCGTATTCAAATTATTAATAGGTGTCATTGGAATTTTATTATCCTTGGTTTTAATTGCAATTCCATTTGCATTAATCAATAAAACAGCTTGGGTTCATTTGTTGGAGGATCCATTCGCACGCGCCAACTTACAAGCGGAGGTACAATGGCATTGGCTCGATGGCATTGGAGGCGTTGTTTTATTAATAGGTGTTTTGTTTTACTTGTTTAGTAAGCAAAATAATTTAAAAACAAGTTTGCTTTTTTTAACTGTGACTATAAGTTGTTGGTATACTTCAATTATTATTGTGCCAAAAATAGAAGCCATCAGCCAGCACGCTAATATTGAATTTTTTGAAACAAGGCAAGGGGAGGATTGTTATGTGGAGACAGTGGGCTATCGCAGTTACGCACAATATTTTTATTCAAAAAAACAGGCGTACAATGGGGTACAAAAAATTAAAATTGACAGTGTATTAACCCGAGGGAGCTTACGGCCCGATACACTAACATCCAAACAAAAGGAGCTTAATTTTAATCAGTGGGTTTTGCATGGCAAAATTGATAAGCCAGCTTATTTTTCAATTAAGATTCAAAATAAGCAAATGTTAGACACCCTGCCGGAATTGAATAAACTATACGAGAAGAACGGGTTTGCTTTTTACAAACGCCTTCCTAAATAAGCTTGCAGAAAATTAATGCTTGTGTTTGTAGATAGGGGAATTATATAAACCTAATTGCTTGAAAAAATAACCAAAGGAAACACCAAGAACGCCAATACCGTATTGGATACTTCGTTTAAGGTTAATTGAGGAGGCATCGTCAAAATATTTAGTCGGGCAGGTGACTTCGCCAATTTCAAATCCCGCATCAAAAATTTGCGCAATCATTTCATTGTCAAATACAAAATCATCGTTATTTGCTTCATAATTCACTTTTAATAAAACTTCTTTGCTAAATGAACGATAGCCTGTATGATATTCGCTTAACTTCTGGTTCATTAAAATATTCTGCGTCAAAGTCAAAATACGATTGGCAATAAATTTATACATCGGCATCCCGCCTTTTAATGCACCTTTTCCTAAAATTCTTGATCCAAAAACAACAGGATATAAGTCATTCGCAATGATGCTACTCATGGCTAAAATAAGCTTAGGGGTGTATTGGTAGTCGGGGTGCAACATGACTACGATATCTGCATTTAATTCAAGTGCTTTATTGTAACATGATTTTTGGTTACCGCCATACCCTTTATTTTGTGTATGTGTAATAATATGCTTAATACCCAAACGCTCCGCTTCAATAACGGTATGATCCTTACTTGCGTCGTTCACTAAAATAACATCATCTACAATATCAAATGGGATTTCATTATAAGTTTGCTCTAATGTTTTTTCTGCATTATATGCAGGCATGACCACCACCACTTTTTTACCGTTAATCATTCTCGAAAAATTTAATTAGCATAACTGTTGTCAAAATACTTGGCAAAAATAGCTTTTTTTAGATAGATAGGGCATGCGATAACCAATTCAGGGATAAATATGGACAAAAGCCTTTAAAATATAGGGACATTGGCTTATCGCTACTTTATTCAATGGTAATTTTTGCGTCTATTTTACCCGTATAATAAATATTTATTTTCTGTTGTGCGCGAATAATGATGTAGTTGTGTTTTTGTATATTACTAGCGCTTGATAATAGTAACGACATTAATTTTTTAATTGAACTTGTTTTTTCCCCATTCATTCCAATGATTAAATCACCTGTTTTAAATCCAATTTGATCAAGGGGGCTATCATTTTTAATTTCACCCAATGCAACGCCGGATACTTCAAAGCCAACTCCAAATGCCGACATGGATTCATCCTTGGGTTCCATAATTTTGGCGCCCATCCATATAGCTGTGATTGCTTTTGTTTTATTTACTTTATTAAGTAATCTGGGGAATGTTGGAATTTTAGCAAAGCTTTTTAGTTTTTGATTGGTAACGCCAAAATGTTGCATGTCAAAATTGACAAAGCCTAACTTCAATAAAGCAGCCTTGTTTAAAACCGTAAAATCACCGATGGCAGGATTTTTAAATTGCGGGTCGCCCATGATGGAATTTGAATCACATCCGTTTTGAATGAACAAATGATTATTGGAAGTATCGCCCATGAAAAAGTTAGCGTCAATTAATTTACCCCATTTTTTATTTTCTCCAATGGTGTTGTTCATTAATATTTCTTTATAAGTACCAAACAAAATATTTTTTGTAAAAACATCACCGCTTTCTTTGTACCATACATGTGGGTGAAAGCTGTTATTGACGATAATATTATTGGTGGCTGTTCTGTTATAACCTTCTCTAAACTTCAAACCCCCATTCAATAATAAGTTATCGTAAACTTCATATTGACTGGAGCCATCATCTAAGTCAATATCCCATCCATGGTCACATCTCCACCGATTATGTCGAATGATATTTTTATCCAGCATATCCAAATAGGGGAGCTGCTTATTTTTTGCTACTTGCTCGTGCACTAGGCGCTGACTCGGACTCCAGTACCTATCTCGACCCCAGGAATTAAAACTTCCATGATCCCCAGTTTCAAGTACCGTATTAAATATGTCTGAATTTTCAATAATATGTCCGCCAAATGCACCTTCGCTAATATTAATGCCTGCTCTTGGAACATCATAAATAGAACAATGATTTACATGTATTTTATAAGCGATTGAAATTTGTATGGGCGCAGTTTGTTTTTCAACCCTACCTGTCATGGTGATTAAACAATCTTCCACCAAACAATTACTAGGGTAGTTATTATTTAATGGTCCCTTGGTCGTATCAAGTGTTTCATAATTTTGACGACCATACCCCATCTTTCTATTTCGAACAGCCAAAGTATCTCCCACAAATACTATACCACTCGCACCACTATTGTGAATATAGCAACTTTTAATTTTTATGTTTTTATTGTAATGATTTACGAGGATGGAATTTCCACCTACTTGGTCAAATTCGCAGTTACTTATTTCACAGTTTTCAGCGCCTGTAAAAACAATGGCACCTCCTCTATAAATGGTCCAGTCCGATCGTAATAAGGGATCCTTGTTTTCCATAAAAGTGCGCGCGGTATGTCTAAATACAAATCCTTTAATATTAATATTTGTTACCGGGTTTTCAATGGAGCCATTTATTTCTATCAGATGGGGTAGTCGTACAATTTCAACTGTAGCATCTTTGATGTTTTTATTCTTTGGATAATAATAAAGTTGATGTGTTGCTTCGTTTAGGAACCACTCACCAGGGGCATCTAATTCCTCAAAAATATTTTCCACCATTCTAAATACCGGGTGCATTTTGGATGGGCGGTTATTTTGCCAGCCGCCTTCCATGACAAGTGTATTATTTTTATCCTTCCCTTTTATCAACCAATGCATATCGCCCCATAAACTTTCATGCATTGCATGTATATAGCCACCTTCAGGATGATTCCATTTTGCAATACGGGAAGGTATTAGTACATCGGCTAGTGAATCAAATATGGCATTGTGACTTAAATCCCAACTATCAAATACGTTTTTACCAATTTGTGCATTTGGATATCTTGCCATGGGTTGTCTTTCCCCATTAATATATAATTGATCAATTTTAGTACCTGGTAAAACATCGGTTACATAAATTCCATTTTTATATAATGCCCAATTGACTTTTAATTGTGCGCCACCACTAATGACTGCACCTCCTTCATTTTCGGCAGAATAGGTGATGGAAGCTTTGGCAATTTTGCTGTCTTTTTGTGTAAAATGAATTGTATTCGGTAAATAATAAGTACCATTTTTAAATATGACTTGCACGGAAACCGTTGGTTTACTTTTTTGTGCAATATTTTGGGCACGTTCAAAGCTCGCCACTGGATGATTGATGTCACCGTTTGCATTGTCATTCCCTTTGTTTGAAACGTAAATTTTTATCTGCGCATTTGCTGTAATCATCGTTACGCCAATGAGCATATATAGGAGTAGGATGATTTTCTTTTTCATGCTTGGTAGGCTGTATTTTTTATAACTAATGTGTATTTATAGGATAGCTATTTTGAAATTAATCATTTTTATGGACAATTCTACTCCCTACAATTTTCGTTATCATATATTACGAGCGAATATCAAAATTTTGATATTTATGTTATAAAATTTTGTAAATTCAAAGTTCAAAAGTCAATCCCATACATCTTATAATCAAATCCTTTTCAAAATGATATCCAAACTAAAATCTATTTTCATTTTTATATTCTTATTTATTATTAGTATAAACTTACTTGCATCTGGTGAAACGCCAAAGCGTCAACCCATTGAAGGCAGATGGGATTTGACGGTTGATTTAGGGGACCGTTTAGCAGCATCATGGTTAGAAGTGCGTTTGTCGGGCATTCAAACATTAACGGGACATTTTGTTGCGGATGGTGGCAGTGCGCGTCCTATATCGGAAGTCGTTTTTAAAGACAATAAAGTTTCTTTCCATATTCCTGCACAATGGGAAGTAACTGATAAAGAATTAATCGTGGAAGGCGTATTAAAAGATGGTAAATTATCTGGCACCATGATTACCCCAAGGGGACAAACCCTTACTTGGGTGGGTGTGCCTGCACCAAGTTTAAAAAGGGATAAAGCACCTGTATGGGGCAAACCTATTCAATTATTTAATGGAAAAAATTTAGCCGGCTGGCAAGCTTTAGGAAAAGATAACCAATGGATCGTTGAAAATGGGATATTAAGAAGTCCGCGTCCAGGATCAAATATCAGATCGACACAAACCTTTACTGATTTTAAATTACATATTGAATTTCGTTATCCGAAGGAAAGCAATAGTGGTGTTTATTTAAGGGGGCGTTATGAAGTGCAAGTAGAAGACAGCAAGGGGATGGAAGCTACCAATATACATTTAGGGGGTTTATATGGTTTTATTGATCCATTGGAAATGGTGGCTAAAGAGCCAGGTGTTTGGCAATCTTATGATATAACATTAGTAGGTCGCATTGTAACGGTCATTGCTAATGGTAAAATAGTTATTCAAAACCAAATTATACCAGGGATTACTGGAGGTGCATTGGATAGTCGTGAGGGGGAACCAGGGCCCATTATGATGCAGGGTGACCATGGTGTTATTGAATATCGTAACATCGTAATTACACCTGCGAAGTAGTTTATATTAAAATACGAAGTTGTAAAAGTTTTATTCAATATTGAGGTATAATAAAAAAGAGTAACACTTAAATTAGGTTACTCTTTTTTATTGAATAATTTTTTATAAATTATCTTTCAAATACAACTTCTTCATAGGGTATTCTAAAACGTGGACCCCACACACCATCATTGGTTCCTTTGCCCACACCGATGATCATATTAATTTCAGCACCCCTTGGTAAATTCAATTGTTTTTTTACGCGTACTTGATCAAATCCTTCCATTGGGCAGGATTCAAAACCTTCCGCAGCAATAGAGAGCATAAATGTTTGAGCAGCTAATGCACATGATTTATGCACAGTGATTCTTTGATCTGCTTTTCCGCCAAATCGAATAAATGGTTTGGTTAATCCCATAAAAAAACTCATGCATCGGCGAATAAAAGCGAAAACTCCAAAAATATCACTGCGGTAAGCCAAGGGCATTAATTTTCCGTAATAATCCAAGCCTCTTTTTTCTAATTTATTTGGTTCGCCTTTGATGGCATCTTTTAATCTGTTGTAATTCCATTTGGCACGTTGGGGCCATAAATCTTTCCTTGTCACAAAAACCACCAATTGTTTGGAAGTTTTAGCTGCGGATTGTCCAAGGCACAAAGCAGTGTATTTTTCTCTCTCTTCCTTATTCTTGATCCAATAAAACTCCCATAATTGCATATTGCTACTATTCGGGGAGAGTATTGCTCTTTCCAAACTCCGTTTGATGACATCATCTGGCACTTCCACCAATGGGTCAAATTTTCGGTTAGAACGGCGACGATCAATTATTTCTTGAAATTGGTTGGAAAGCATGAAGTACTATTTATTTTATTTAATTTTACCTAACCAAATGGTTGTTATTATATAATAACTAATTAGTCATTCGGTTTGATCCGGGTGCAAATTAAATTAAACTTTAATAAGCTATGTTAAAAAAAATAATTATTTCACTATTAGTCATTGTGGTTTTAATAGTTGGATTATCATTTACACCCCAGTTTTCACATTTAAAAAACTTCGCTATTTGGGGTAAACATAGTATCCATGACTACAAAACACATCCTACCCGTTTGGTGGCAAGTGGGGGTGCGCCGCAATATTGGCCATTGGATTCAAACTATAATAAAGGGGTCATCCCGGACTCTTTAATGGCAGTCATTGATTCTAATGATACCCATGCATTTATTGTAATACAAAACGGGAAGTTGTTATATGAAAAATATTGGGATGGATATACACCCAAAACATTAAGCGGCTCTTTCTCGGCAGCAAAAAGTATCATCTCTTTATTAATAGGTATCGCGCTTGATGAAGGAAAGATTAAATCCTTAGACGAGCCTGTCGGAAATTATGTGCCTCATTTTAAGGAGGCTGGATTGGAAAAAGTGCGTATCAAGGATTTATTAACCATGAGTTCTGGAACCAATTATCGCGAATCCGATTTAAGTTATTTTAGTTTAAATGCTTCCGCTTATTATGGGGACGATGAGGGGTATTTAATAAGCCAGTTAAAAGCCAAGGAGCCTGCTGGTGTTAATTGGCAGTATCGAAGTGCAGATACACAAGTACTAGGATTTGTGGTAGAAAAAGCATTTGGTCAAAATATTTCTGAATTAGTTTCTGAAAGATTCATGAAACCCATGGGGGCTGAATCAGATGCACTGTGGTTATTAGACGGGAACAAAAATCATGAAAAAGCGTTTTGTTGTTTTAATGGGGTAGCGCATGACTATGCAAGATTTGGTCAGTTGGTATTGAATAATGGACAATGGAATGGTAAACAAATTGTTTCTGAAAGTTATATTAAAGCTGCAACTACACCTGCTTCCTATTTAAAGGATCCTTATGAAAATGGCAATCCGGTTGATTTTTATGGCTATCAATATTGGATATTTAAGGAACAAGGACATGAGGTGGTTGCTCAAAATGGATTGTTTGGGCAATACGTATATATTATAAGAGATAAAAATGCAATCGTGGTTCGTCTGGGAGAATCCAAAGTCACGAAGCCAATTCATCATCATCAGCCTGAAAATTTTAGTTTTGCAGCTGCGGCTTTGTCTTTATTGAAATAAGTAATTTAAAATTGTTGAGAAATAAAAAGGGTCCCGATGCATCGGGACCCTTTTTATTATAAAATTTTTCTAAATAGTCTAAACTAAAATAAATCCATTCCTTTTGCAAAATAAGTTAAGGTACCTGGAAGTGCTAACCAGAAAAATTCTCTTTTAAAAATGATTAATGCAACTAAGATGATTAACCAAACAGAGAAATAGATCCAATATTTTTTGGTACTTTTTTGCGCTTCCATACTTATTTTATTTTAATGTGTTAATGTAATGTTTTGCAAATATACAAAAATTCTCAAATGAAGTTAAATGTCAATTGTAATACACTGGTTGTTGATTAAAGTTCTGGGGTATAGGAATATTTAAGATCCACTTTCCAGCCTTCTTTGGTTTGTATCACTTTTAATTTATGCGCCACTTTTTCAAAGGAATTTTGATAGTTTATCACTGAATTTGAAGTATCAATGGCACTAATCTCGTTGATCTGGATGGAAGCTTGTCTAAGTTGTTGTCTGCCTTCCTTATCAAGTGCGTAATAGTTTTTAGTGATTTGTTCAAAATGACCTTGGTTCGCGCTATCGGAAATAAGGTAAAATTTTGCTTTCTTAAATTCCCCTTGTAAGCAGCTCTCAATAAAATAGCGACCGCCATCCAATGGGCTGGTGGCTATTTCAAAATCCGGTTGTTGTTGGCAACTCAATAGACAGATACTTGCAAAAACTAAGGTGAACAGCTTTTTAATCATATGCAAAGGTAAGTCAATTATGGAAAATTTAGGGTCGGATTAACTTGTTTAATTGGCATCTTGGGGCGTTTATATTAATTTTGAATATAATAAAAGAAGGAAGGGTATGAAAAAAATATTTTTGTTAGCCGCTGTGTTTTTTGGATTACAATCATTTGCCCAGCAAAAGCATCCCTCATTTATGCAACAAGGCAATATTTATGAAGTCAATATTCGCCAATATACCCCTGAAGGAACATTTAATGCATTTGTAAAGCATATCCCAAGGTTAAAAAAGATGGGGGTGCAAACACTTTGGTTAATGCCTATTCAGCCAATTTCTACATTTGGTCGCAAAGGAACTTTGGGTTCCTATTATGCTGTTGCAGATTACACCTCCGTGAACCCTGAGTTTGGAACTATGAATGATTTTAATAATCTGATCAAGCAAGCACATGCATTAGGGATGAAAGTGATTATTGATTATGTGCCTAATCATAGTGGCGCTGATCATCCATGGTTAACAACCCATCCTGATTTTTATGAAAAAGATAGCACAGGGAAACCGACGTATACCGCTGACTGGTCCGACACACGTGAATTGAATTTTGAAAATAGGGAGATGCAAGATAGCATGATCAATACCATGAAATTTTGGGTCAATAAAACAAAAATTGATGGCTTCAGGGTAGATGTTGCTTGGGGTGTTCCCAACACATTTTGGACCAGGTGCTTAAATGATTTAAAATCAATCAGGCCTTTGTTCTTTTTAGCAGAAGCAGATGATGCTGCTTTACACAATGCAGGGTTTGATGCAACTTATACTTGGAGAGAATATAATGTGGTCAAGGAAGTGGCTGCAGGTAAGAAGGATGTTACTTATTTAGATACTATTTTTAACACGATTGATACCAGCTTTATGAAAGGAGCTTGGCGATTATATTTCACGAGTAATCATGATGAGAATTCATGGAACAAAGCGGACTATGAAACGATGCCAGGTAAAGTACATGCACCCTTTGCTGTGTTAGCACTTACTTATAATCGCACCATGCCACTTATTTACAGTGGGCAGGAGGAACCCGTGTTAAAGGCGCTCCAATTTTTTGAGAAGGATCCCATTCAATTTAGTAAATACGAACGTGCACCGTTCTATACCGCTTTATTACAATTAAGAAATACCAACAAGGCATTTCGTGAACAGGCGCAATTTAAAAGGTTGGCTGTAAATAATCCAAAAGCAATTATGGCTTACCAACGTGTATTTGAAAATGATAAAGTGGTGATCGTGTTAAATTTATCCAATAAGGATCAAGTAGTTGATTTAGATTTAAATGGACAGGCGAGTAATTATAAAGAACTTTTTTCGGGTAAAAATTTTAACAAAATTAATCAACTCGCATTGCCGGCTTGGGGTTACCAGGTTTTTGTAAAAAAGAATGAAGCAATTAATAGATAAAATAAACTTATGACTAAAAAAGAATTGGTAGCACAGATAAAATTAAAGAATTCTTATTTATGTGTTGGGTTAGATACGGATATTGAAAAATTACCTGCGGGGTTACCTAAAAATGAAAAGGGGATGATTGCTTTTAATAAAGCCATTATTGATGCAACTGCACCTTATTGCGTTGGATATAAAATTAACACTGCCTTTTATGAATCACAGGGGGTAAAGGGTTGGGAAGCCATGGAGGAAAGCTTGGCACATATTCCAAAAACACATTTCACTATTGCTGATGCTAAAAGAGGAGATATTGGAAATACATCAGCACAATATGCAAAAACATTTTTTGAAGTTTTACCATTTGATGCCATTACGGTAGCGCCTTATATGGGTCGGGATAGTGTGGATCCTTTTTTAGCATATACGAATAAGTTCACTATTGTGTTGGGATTAACCTCGAATGCCGGAAGTCAAAATTTTCAACAACAAAAATTAGCCAACGGACAATTTTTATATGAATCAGTTTTGGAACAAGTATCCAGTTGGGGCACGCCTGAACAAATGATGTTTGTGGTGGGTGCAACAAAGGCATCTGATTTAGAAAGTATCAGAAAAATAATTCCTAATCATTTTTTACTCGTGCCTGGTGTTGGCGCGCAAGGCGGTAGTTTGGCCGACGTAACAAAATTTGGAATCAATGATTCGGTGGGCTTATTAGTCAATGCAAGTAGGGCAGTTATTTTTGCAAGTAATGGAAATGATTTTGCCGAAAAAGCAGCTATTGCCGCTCATCAATATGCCAACGAAATGAAAATTTTATTAGCTGCCTCATAAGTAGTTTAAAGTAACTTTACAAAACAGAATCACTAAGTAAATTTATTAATCATGGCAGTACGCGCCGATTTATTTGAATCACCTGATTATTTGCAATTAGATGAGTTGTTAAATGAAGAACAACGCATGGTCAGAAAGGCCGTTCGTGATTATGTAAAAAAAGAAATTTCTCCCATCATTGAGGACTATGCACAACGTGCTGAGTTTCCAGTACAAATTGTAAAACAATTAGGGGCGCTTGGTTGTTTTGGTCCAACCATTCCAACGGAATATGGGGGCGGCGGATTAGATTATATTAGTTATGGTTTAATGATGCAGGAATTAGAGCGAGGAGATAGTGGGGTAAGAAGTGTGGCAAGTGTGCAAGGTTCCTTAGTGATGTATCCAATTTTTGCATATGGAGATGAAGCGCAAAAGAAAAAATATTTACCAAAGTTGGCGACCGGGGAATGGTTGGGTTGTTTTGGTTTAACAGAGCCAGATTATGGTTCTGATCCACTAAGTATGATTACCAATATCAAAGAAGAGGGGGATCATGTGATTTTGAATGGTGCAAAGATGTGGATTAGCAATTCACCACTTGCAGATATTGCTGTGGTGTGGGCTAAGGATGAACAAGGTGAAATTGTTGGAGTAATCGTGGAGCGTGGCATGGAAGGATTTACAACCCCAACGATACATGATAAATGGAGTTTGCGTGCAAGTGCTACTGGTGAATTAGTTTTTGATAATGTGCGTGTGCCGAAACAAAATATACTTCCTAATATCAAAGGTTTAAAAGGGCCTTTAAGTTGTTTAACTAAAGCACGCTATGGTATTGCTTGGGGTGCTTTAGGGGCTGCAATGGATTGTTATTATACCGCTCTAAAGTATAGTCAGGAACGAATTCAATTTGGCAAACCCATTGGGGCTTTTCAGTTGCAGCAAAAAAAATTAGCGGAAATGATTACTGAAATCACCAAAGCCCAACTCATGGTTTGGCGCATTGGTGTATTAATGAATGAAGGTCGTGCAACACCGCAACAAATAAGTATGGCCAAACGCAATAGTTGTGAGATGGCAGTGAATATTGTGCGAGATGCAAGACAGGTTTTAGGCGGGATGGGTATCACGGGTGAATTTTCGATCATGCGACATATGATGAACCTGGAAAGTGTAATTACTTATGAGGGCACACATGATATTCATTTATTGATTACAGGAATGGATATTACAGGATTTAATGCGTTTAAATAATTAATATAAAATAAAGATGGCTGCGGAGAAGATTTTTTTAATTGGGTTGATGGGTGCTGGAAAATCGTATTGGGCTAAAAAAATGTCCAAATGGATTAAGTCAGCAGGGTATGATTTGGATGCGTTGATTGAAATGAATGAGGAAAAAACAATTGCGGAAATATTTGCAGAAGACGGGGAGGAATATTTTAGAAAAACGGAAACAAAGCTTTTGAAGTGGTTCAAGGAAAAGAAAAAGTATGTTTTAGCAACAGGTGGTGGCGCGCCATGTTTTAATGAAAATATTCACTGGATGAAAAAGGAGGGAATCGTTATATGGTTGGATGAATCTGTGGAGGTTTTGGTACAACGATTAATCACAGAAAAAGAACATCGCCCATTGATTGCAAAATTAAATGAACAGCAAATTGCTGCATTTTTAGAAGAACAATTAGTGAACCGATTTTCATTTTATCAGCAAGCAAATTATCGCGTAACCTCAACCCAAATTAACGAATCGGAATTGAAAAAAATTATAATGAAACATGCATCGTAATATATTGATTTGGGGATTGTGTTGCGCATTACTTTCCATTATCTTGGGGGCATTTGGGGCGCATGCTTTAAAGTCCTTGATTACAAGCGACCACTTAGTAACATTTGAAACTGGGGTTAGGTATCAATTTATGCATGGTGCGGGCCTGATCATGTTAGCGCTTTATGCAAGCCAAAATCAAGCATTGGCAGGGGTACAAAAGGGGATTCGCAGGGCAGCAAATTTTTTCATTATTGGGGTGTTTTGTTTTAGCGGGTCCTTGTATTTATTAGCATTGCAATCATTGATAAAATTAGAAAGCCTGTCAATTTTAGGCCCCATTACACCCATCGGAGGCTTGTTTTTTATGTTGGGCTGGATAAGTTGGATCAGGGTAGTTATTTTAAATAAAGTGGATAAGTAGCCTATACTATTTCCAATTTTACACATTTGTTCAAATTCCTTTTTCGTCCTATACAGATAACTTATATTTGTTATCATGGCAAATACGCTTAAAAGCAAAAAAGAACCCACCGTTAATTCTCCTATCTTAAATCCAGATAAGGAGGCCTCCGTCACAGTTACAGAAGTAGTAAAAGATGAACGAACTTCAAAAATAGTAGGGGCCATTTGTTTGCTCATTGCCATATTTCTATTTGTCGCTTTTACCTCCTATTTATTTACTTGGCAGGAAGACCAAGATATGGTGCAGTTATGGCGAACTCAATTATTTTCAACGAATGATGTTAAAGTAAATAATTTATTAGGGTATCTGGGCGCTTTTATTGCCTACCAAATCATGTTTAATGGATTTGGAGTAGCCGCTTATTTATTTTGTACTTTCTTTTTTGTATTAGGAGTTAATTTATTTTTTACCAAACCAATTTTTAGTTTATGGCGTAATGTTCGTTATGTAATTATTGGCTTATTGGTTTTAAGTACCTGTTTTGCTTTTCTGTCTGCACAAGCTGCATTTTCATGGGGCGGTGCATTGGGAGAATATAGTAGTAGTTGGTTAATTAAGTGGGTAGGTAGTTTTGGTACAGGTGCCATTTTATTCGTTGCGGGATTTAGTTATTTTATATGGCGGTTTAACCCAAGCTTTAATGTACCTAATTTAAGTTTTTTACTACCTAAGAAAAAGGAGGAAACATTTATAAGTGAAGACAATGAGGAAGCGGTTAAGCAAGAATGGGATTTAAATCAAGCTGCCACCTTGCAAAACCCAGGGGGGAATAAGCTTAAGGAAAATAAAGATGCGGATGGTAATTTGATACCTACTGATATTGGTGATGGAGGAAAGCTTTTTATTGATGAGTTATCTTTAGAAGAAGAAAAAAATACGAACATCGCCGAATTGGAACCTACTTTAATTGAAGAGGAAGAAATTCCAGAATTGGCGCCCATTGTTGAAGTAGTCCCCACAAAAAAGAATATTGCAAATTTTGATGGGGAGTTGTTGGAGGATTTGGATTTAGAAATAAAAGAAGGTGCAGAAGAAGCGGTCATTCCTGCAGCAGCTATTGGTAGTTTAGCTACCAAGTATGATGCAACCCTTGATTTAAAAAATTATAAGTATCCTAATATTAATTTATTAGAGACGCATGGTAGTGAAAAAATTGTACAGGATCCAGAAGAATTGGAAACGCACAAGAATCAAATTATTGCAACTTTAAAAAATTACGATATTTCAATTCAACGTATTGCAGCCACTGTAGGACCTACAGTAACTTTGTATGAAATTGTACCTGCACCTGGTGTTCGTATTAGTCGTATTAAAAACTTAGAGGATGATATTGCATTAAGTTTAGCTGCATTAGGGATACGTATTATCGCACCCATTCCTGGAAAGGGGACCATTGGTATTGAAGTGCCCAATATTCGAAAGTCCGTGGTGAGTATGAAAACATTATTGGCGAGTGAGAAATTTCAAACCAGTCAATACTCGCTTCCAATTGCAATTGGTAAAAAAATTGACAATGAAAATTTCATTGTGGATTTAGCAAGCATGCCGCACTTATTAATGGCAGGGGCAACCGGTCAAGGTAAGTCGGTGGGTTTAAATGCAATTTTAGTTTCTCTATTATATAAGAAACACCCTTCACAATTAAAGTTTGTGTTGGTAGATCCTAAGAAAGTAGAGTTGAGCTTGTACCGTGTCATTGAAAAACATTTTTTAGCAAAACTACCAGGGGAGGAAGATGCAATTATTACGGATACCAAAAAAGTAATCAGTACCTTAAATGCATTGTGTATTGAAATGGATAATCGTTATGATTTATTAAAAGAAGCAGGTTGTAGAAATATCAAAGAATATAATGAGAAGTTTACTGCACGAAAATTAAATCCTGAAAAGGGACATCAATATTTACCATTCATTGTATTGGTCGTAGATGAGTTTGCGGATTTAATTATGACTGCGGGTAAGGAAGTTGAAATGCCAATTGCGCGTTTGGCACAGTTAGCGCGTGCGGTGGGAATACATTTAATTATCGCAACACAACGACCTTCTGTAAATATCATTACTGGTACCATTAAAGCAAATTTCCCTGCGCGTATCGCGTTTAAAGTGTCTAGTAAAATTGATAGCCGTACCATCTTAGATGCGGGTGGTGCAGAGCAGTTAATTGGTAAAGGAGATATGCTCGTAAGTTACAATGGGGAAATTACGCGTTTGCAGTGCGCATTTGTGGATACCCCTGAAGTGGACCGCGTATGTAATTTTATCGCAGAACAAAAAGGCTATCCGCAGGCTTTTTTATTACCTGAATATACCGATGAGAAAGATACGGATTCAAGTGGTTTTGATGCAGGCGATCGGGATCCCTTATTTGAGGATGCAGCTAAATTAATTGTGAATGCACAAATGGGATCTACGTCCTTGATACAACGACGCATGAAGCTAGGTTATAACAGGGCAGGGCGCTTAATGGATCAATTGGAGTCTGCAGGTATCGTTGGGCCGAGCCAAGGTAGTAAGCCCAGGGAAGTGTTGTATAAAACAGATGCCGAACTTTACGATTTTCTACAAAACTTATAGTCACCTCAATACATTAACCCCCTAAATAAAAAGGCAGTATTCTATTGGATGGCTCATTAAACAACAAATGACTATTTTTGTCCAACGGATAACTTTTAATAAAAAGCTTAACATCAACTAAAAATTGCAAATGAGATATTTATTTATATTATTTATAGCCCTTATCAGCTTGCCAGTTTTGGCGCAAAAAGATCCACAAGCCAAGGTTATTCTGGACCAATTAGGCCAAAAAGTGAAGCTGTCTAAAGGGATATTAGTCAATATTCAACTTAGCACTAAAAATAATAAGGGGAAGTCCATGGGTACTAAGTCCATTAACCTGAAGATGAAAGGGGAGAAATATCTCTTACATGAGGGTAAAATGGAAATTCTTTGTGATGGGTTAAGTATCTATAATTTTGATGGGGCTAACTCCATTTCGAAGTCGGCCATGGGGGAGTCGGATCAAACATTAAGTCCCCAAAAATTATTATCAGGTAGCTACGATAAAGACTTCAATTTCAGCTTGTTAAGTAAAAATACTAGCAAAGCAATTATCGAGTTGTTTCCCATTGATAAAAGAAAGAATTTTCAAAAAGTGACCCTGGTTATTGATCTGTTAAAATCGGCCTTATCTAACGCCTCCATCTTAGATAAAAGCAATAATATAACCGATGTGAAGGTCCTATCTATAAGTTATACAGCGCAGTTAGCGGATAACCTATTCATTTTCAATCGCGCTAAATATCCAAAAAACGTTGAAATTTTTGATTGATTTACGCCTTTTCCGCGTATCTTCGCAGCCGAAATAAAAAATAAAACCGTAGTTAATCGTTAACTACAAAAAAAGAAGTTTTACAATGGCTACATTAACAAAAGAAAAAAAAGCAGGCATTTTTGCTGAATTTGGCGGAAAAGCAACAAACACAGGTTCAACTGAAGGACAAGTTGCCTTATTAACTGAGCGTATCGCGCACATCTCTGGACATTTAAAAGAGAACCACAAAGATCATTCAACTCAAAGAGGGTTAATGCAATTAGTGGGTCAGCGTAAGCGTTTGTT
>Ga0214919_10005725_pt1 | contig 17439 bp, 25 predicted proteins | sample LL1503_MetaG_FD_177994 | JGI IMG/M metagenome (GOLD analysis project Ga0214919, IMG submission 177994) | Freshwater microbial communities from Lake Lanier, Atlanta, Georgia, United States - LL-1503 | ecosystem: Environmental > Aquatic > Freshwater > Lake | place: USA: Georgia | collected...
TTGGCTCAACATGGTGGTTGAAACCTACAGCAGCGATACCTGCATTGCGTTGAGTGAAAAAACATTTAGAGCATTGGTCACACCAGTGCCATTTATGGTATATGCTGGCCGTTATACCACTGCACGCCTTACACAAATGGGCTTTGATCTCATGCCAGACTTGGTCAAGCATCGCACAGATTTTAATTTGGAAAAACAAACTGGAGAGTTTGGTGATCGCATGGTAGACTTTGTGCGTGATGGTCATGAGTCTGTGGAAGCCATGAAACAGTTGCCATTTGAACAAATTCAACTGCGTGGGCAACAAGCTGCCACTCACAATCAACAGCAGTTGGCCAAAATGAAACAGGCCTGGCCTGCAGATTTTGCTCAGTGGTGGGCACAAGTGGTTGAGCGAATAAAATAATGTGTGGTGTATTGTTTGTGAAAAGTCAGCGGCCTCTTGGCCTTGACCTACACCTACAGGCAGTTGACAAGATCAAATTTCGTGGGCCAGACTTCGCACACTACCAACATCACAACAACGTTTTCATAGCACAGACTGTGCTACACATCACAGGCGAAGATGAGTTTTATCATCGCCCACGATCAGACTTTTTGGCCTACAACGGTGAAGTATACAACTATCGTTGGTTTGGCCGATACAGCACAGACACCGAACTGGTTTATCGCACAGTGAGAGAACAAAACTACAAGAAGTTTCCTTACTTTGAAGGCCCGTGGGCCTGGGTGTATACTGATTTTGAGTCAGTGAGATTTGCAACCGATCCACAAGGCGAACGCTGTTTGTATCGATATCAAGATGATGACATTTTGATTGTGAGCAGTGAAGTGTCGGCAATTTTGTGCTATGTACAACCCAAAATTCACATCAAATCCTGGACGCAAAAACACTGGCCCACCATCGGCCAAACACCTTACCAAGGCATTGAAAGAATCACACCAGGTCGATTGTATACCGAAACTGGCGCAAGTTTTCAACTTGACAGCATATTTGATTGGGCGCTTGATCCGCAATCCATGAGTGAAGGGGAAGCACAAGAAGAATTTGATTGGATATTTGACAAAGTCATAGCAGACATGCGCCCACAAGAACCCGCAGGGTTGACCTTTGGTGGCGGCGTGGACTCTGGAATTATATTGGCTGCCATGCCAGAGTTTGCAGGATTGTATACCACAGTGTGCGAAGGCAAAGACACTGTGAGCACTAGAGTTAGAGAGTTTTTGACCGACCAGCAATGTCAAAAACTTGTTGAGTTGCCCATGACCGAATGTGACTGGGCACAGGACTACATTGACATCATTGAGTGTTCACAGATGCCTGTGCAGAGTTGGAGTTTTGTTGGCCAATGGCATATTGCTCACCACTGTCAGCAACGAATTTTGTTCACTGGTATAGGCGCTGACGAACTGTTTGGTGGATATGGTCAATATCAAAACATGCAATTCACCACAGACACATCTGCAAGTCCTTACAGTCAATTTGATTTGTCGGACACAGATAGTCAAGCCTTATGGAATCAGTGTGTGTCTGCCTCGCAAGGCCATGCAGGTGCTGCCACACTGCTAATGGATTATCTTGTGCAGATTACAGCAGTTGATGCACGAGGTGTAGACACCATGACCATGGCACACAGTATAGAACCACGTTCGCCATTCATGCATCCTAAGATTGTAAAGTTTGCTCTCAACTTGCCTTGGCATCTGCGGCAAGGCAAACCTCTGTTGCAAAACAAGTTTTTGCGTAAATGGCCCAAAGAGTTACTGTTGCCCAAGCAAGGATTTGCAGGGCATTGCAATGACAGTTTGCCTTGGTTGGGAGTGGATATTCCTGCGTCCACTGATCGATCTGCACAATGGAAACAGATTCAGTCGGCTACTTTTTTAAAATATTGTGGTATTGGTTCCAGTCAATCAAGCAATCAAACCACTCAGGAGTGATGTCAATTCCTGGATGTGCTCGAGCATAAGCCACAAAAGCCTGCACACAATCTGATTCACTGGGTGTGACCCATCTAGTTTGATCACTGTTGTATTCGTACCAGTACATGCCAAATGGCGCTGTGGGATCTGTCAGCCTAAAAGTAAACAACTGCCCCGGCCGAGCACCGCATAATCCAGCAAATTGTTCCAGTGTGGCGACTGGTTGTAAATGTTGATATTGATCAGCCCTGCTGGCATGTGTGCTTACGAATGCAGGCACAGTTAGAATTTCTGGTATGCGTTCCAAACATCGTAATCTGCTGTCTCCGGTGCCCGGCACCAACATGCCATCTGTATCCAACAACAGCCAAGGTTTAACAATGCCTTGTGCTCGAATATCATGTATCCAAAGATTCAACTTGACCAAGTTAGCAATGTCGTAGTGATTGCGAGCATCTGCTGCAAAATCATTTATGCCATCGTGCGTGAGCCATTCCATGGCCCAACGGCATAGATCGCCAAGTCGTTGATTGGTTGGTAAGTTTTTAAATTCAGCTTGTGGGTTCCAGAACAAACAATGATTGCCGTGGTGCATGCTATCATGCACAGGATCCTGAGTGCCGGGCCACTGTGCTTCAATTAAAGGATTATTCCAGTACATATATCTACTTAGTAAATACTCTTGTGAACTATGCTGAATTAATTGCCCACACTTTTCAACAGTTTGGTATAGACCTTATAGCCGAATACAACTGTTTCCAACCTCCTTATAACTCACAATCTGGATGGCCTTTGCAGTTACCCAACGTTGATTTTGGCCCACACACATTAGTACTGCTACACTTTCAAGATTTTACTACGAGATTGACAGAACTAGAACGTGTACAGGCACACTATGGTCAGCATGCTAATCAAGTAGCTATAACATATTGGAGTCATGGCCTAGATCAGTTGTATACTGGGCCTATTAATCTTATTGAATTTAGCAATCACAATCTAGCAACCTGCGAATCAATTGCCAAAAGACAATCAGAGTGGCAGCCATACTTTGATCAACCGCGCACCATATCATGGCAGTGTTTAAATGGTCGTGAATGTTCACATCGACAAAGAATAGTTGATGTTGTTCAAACATGGCCTAATGGTGTGTTAAGTTATGGCAACCAAATTGCTTTGCCTAAGTGGGCATATTCAACTTATCGCGGCACCGAAAATGACGAAAATTTTGTGCGCCTATCACCATTGTATTCTCAATGTGCTGTGAACATTGTTACAGAAACACAGTATAATGCTAGACCAGGCATAGTAACTGAAAAAACTTTACAAGCTATGATTGCCGGACAAATACCTGTTATAATTGGACACCCTGGCATTGTGCAAGACTGTCGAGAACTTGGATTTGACATGTTTGATGATTTAGTAAACACATCATATGATTGGTTGCCAAATGATCAACGAGCTGAGACAGCACTCGAACTCAATCGAGAATTAATTTTAGGCAATATTGACCTCAATCCTTATCAAGAAAGATTACAACGTCAGCAAAATTTTGTTCTTGACATATATCCTAAATGGATACGAGCAAACTTTGTACGCCTAGCACAATTATGTGCGAGTAAGATATGTTAACCACTTTTCTAAATCACCGTACATGGCCAACATCACTGCCTGCTTGCTACCAAACAAAACAATCTGTGGATTTTTCCCAATCTTAATGTAGTAAGGACAATCTAATTTTTTGTCTAAAATTAATAAATGCCTGGCAATAGCAACCAAGTTGGTTGGAACAGCAAATGAGTAGGTCTCAAAATCCCCGGTACTTAGGACCATAAATCCAGCCGTGGTCAATCGCATGCCACCACCATCTCGAAAATTCATCCACCACGATTGCAAGGCTTCTTCTAGTATGGGCCTGTCGTCTTCAGGGAGTCCCTGAATAATTTTCTGTGTGATTTTTTGTTTGCTGAACATAGTCAGGCGTGCCACCAAAGTCAATTTTATACAGTGTTACCGCAATCCTTGGTTTTTTAAAATTTATTACAGAATGCAAAACAGAATTATTAAATTTTGCCCACCTCCTTGATTCAAACTTAACAGATTCAATTAATTTTTTATCACAGTTGTGCCAACTAGTAATTGCATGGTCATCTGTTAGTAAATAATTATAACTCCAAAGTCTGTTAGTATCGGTATGAGGGGGTAACCACGGTGGAAACACTGCCTGCAATTTTATTTGCCATGTATCATCTATGGGTAAGTTTTTTCCTATCCATTCAGACAGATAATTAGGAACATGGTACAATCCGTAATGACCGGTGTACTTTCCATATTCTTTTTGTTGCAGATCAACCCATAAATTTTCAGCAGTTTGCTGGGACTCAATTAATTGATTTTCCATAGCCAATGGTAGTTGTGGCCAATCTAAATATTGATAATGTGTCGTCATTCTTACGGATAAATTTTATTGCCAGCAGTTAGTAACACTACTGAAAATTTTGTGGTCTGGAACTGTGCGTTGAGTTTGCGAGCTAGATTCTTGGCATGTCCGGGATTGGAAAAACTAACCTTTTTATACTTGGGCCCAGGATACTGGGTCAGCATGTTTGAAACTTTTAGATTGATTGGCTTGTTGTCGTAAAAAACTGCCCACACGCCTTCTGAGGCCAGTACTTGCTCGGTCTTGTAGGTTTGTTTGTTTGTGATTTCGATTAATACCTGCGGCTTGGGTCTTGACATAGATAAACTCCGTGTTTATTTATCCCAATAACTATGTAGATTTGAAACTGCCACCCGACAACACTACCTCGATTGGTTCATTTTGACTGACTTTTTCACGACGTGATTGCTCTAGTGCCAACAACAGTTTGGTTATATCACCATGCAAGTCTTTGGCGTCACGCAGAGGTATAACAAGGTCTTTCTGACCACGGCTTTCTGCGGCCTTGATCGAGTCAATAAACCGATTGATATGTAAACTCATTTTTTAAGATATGGTTCTAAATTAGGTGGCGTCCACCCCACTGGCTTGAGTACCTTGCCATCTTCACGCTTGCGAACCTTGCCTGTTTCCTTGTCAATCTTGGCAAAGTTAGTGTTCATAACTTCTTTCCAAGCACCTTCGGCATCTGCACCCATACTGTGTAGGGCACCAATTGTAACAACCAAAATGTCAATAAGTGCATCTACAGTTTCAACTTTGTCGTGTGCTGTGATAGCATCTGCAAGTTCATTAGCTTCTTCTTCAATTAACGAAACATATAAGTTTAATTGATCTTGATTGAAATTATCTGTGCTCTGATTACATGCCCGCATGAACTTTTCTTGATCACGAAAGGGATTCATTTGCCTGCTCCTTAGTGTAAAATGGTCCTTGATACTTGTAACGCTCAAGTGCAATCAGTTTGGGATTACGCACAATCTTCCATGAACGATGTTGCTTGACTGTGTACCATCCAGCCGCAAACCATGACTTGGATTTATCCTGTTTGGTAAACAGCGGCAACTTCAATCGCACGTTCCACAATCCGTTATATGTCTTACAACCAGTTTCATAACCGTGTACTGAATCATTAGGTGGTGGTGTCACAGTTTCAGATGGTTCAAAAGTGATGTCAATCACTTCTCTAACCATGGGCATGGTTTTGTAGCTGGACACTTGATTTTGTATTTTTACAACATACCCATCTGCACTGGCTTCAATGTTGCCAATCTTTTGATTGTTTTGTTTGAGGATCCAGTATTGGTTGTCAATTACTGGTTTTGCTACTATCATGTTAATACTCCTTGATATGTTTGATTCAGCCAGCGACCAATTGGTTCTGCTTGGTCACTCAGCTTGGTGAGTTCGTACTTGCCGCAGAACTTGAGAAAGTGTGCGCCCACCATGCCTGTGTCTTTATGACTGATTTGTTCACAAATCACTGCATCCACAACGTCTTTTATCTCTTGTGGTTGTGCTGTTAGATCAATCAGTGTGACGTTGCGTTCGTAATCTGTCAGCACCTTGTGTTCAACCGCTTCGTGATCAGACCAACGTTGCAACATGAGATTGTTCCAAGAGTAACCTTTTTTGTCACGATCCTCAAATGCTTCGGTAAGTCCCACTTGATTCTTTGTGCCTTTCACACGCACACCAGGATAAGCAGAGAATACATTGTCGCCCGGATCGCCACGCATGCACTTCAAGAACAGCACCCACTTTTGATAGTCAGGTGGAGTCACAAAGCTCCGGTCAGCTTTGCCTACTTTGATCTTTGAATTGCTTTCGATTGTAAAACTCAATTGATTGCCTTTGGCATCGGTTACGCCATCAACACTGAACAGGTGATCGTTTATGCCATTATACAATTGCACATTGGGTGCAACCAACTGGACGAAGTCTGAGTCACTGCTGACAATAATATGTTCATCTTGGGGGTGTAGTGCAATCCAGCGGGCTATGATATCGTCTGCTTCTGCTGTTGCGCAACGGATCACGCTACAATTTGTTTTCTCGGACAAGTATTTAGTCAGCTCATCATACGTTTCCCAAAATAGCTTGTCCTCTTCTGCTTCAGTTTCACTCATGGCGCCGCGAGCTACAGCACGATTGGCCTTGTAGGGTTTGTAGTGATCTTTGCGCCAGCTACGTCCTTCTAGTGCGAAAACCACATGGTCTACGCCAAAACGTCTGGCCACTTTATTAGCGCTCATCATGGTTAGGTGTAGCGCAAAGCCCAGTTTGGTCCATGTATCACTTGCCCTGTGTGCCGAATGGCGGGCACGGAAGAACATGTTGGCAGTGTCAATCAGTAGATATTTCATCAAAGCGGTCCAGAAGTTTGTGTTGTTTCATGTATTGTAACACATATTCTGACCAAAATCTATGGCCATTGGCTCCAAAGTGATAACTTTTGGGATTCACATGCTCAAATCCGTTGTTTTTTAGTATGGCATTCCAACTGTGCTCTTTTGAGTAAGGCTGGATATAGTGATTTTGCCAATCTCTCTGATTTGGCAAATCACTAAAAGTGCTGTTGCCGCTGAAAAACAAATGTCGCACATTTAGATCTTTCAGCTTGCGATGTAGATTCCAAATTTTATTATGCCATTCATTTGTCTTTTGAGTCCAATTGACATCTACGATGTACTGACGATAGCGTGATTCTAATTCAGGTGGCACCATGTCTACACCACTGGCATTTACTTGATAGTGTCGGCCTTCAAACACCCATTCTTCTCTTTCCCAAGTGGTCCATTGAATCACCATCACAGTGTCGTACAATCTTGTATAATTGTTACTGATCCAATCTGTGGTAGTTCTTAGTATACGATCATTGCTGGCTGCTGTTTCAGCATCGCAATAAAACTCAGTGTTGAGCATTCGGCTCAGGTGCCGGCCCCAGCTGGCTTCCAAGTTGATGGGATGTGGTCTACGGTCAATGCCATACCGACCATCATCCACAGCAAATACATCAGGCACTACTGCTTCAGCAGCCGCTGTGTGGCTGCAACCATTTACATACAATATCATTTTTGTAGCAATACTTTTTCTGTTTCAGCAGCTACCACACGCTTGCGAAGGCTTGAGCTTGAGAACGAATGATCTCTGCCGTTAAACACAATTTCAATGCCACGATCGTAACATTCATCACGACCGGTAAAATTTTTGTCAGCATACTCTACGCCCAGCACACGCACATCCAAGGGCAGGATCAACAAAAGGTCACAGAGGTCTTGTTCGGTTTGATACACCACAACTTCATCAACATAACGACACGCCGCCAACTGTATTTGGCGTTCCACCACACTTTGTATGGGGTGATTCTTGGTATCTGGACGGTCGATGGTGGGATCAGTCTGCAGGCCCGCGATGAGGTAATCACAGTGATTTTTTGCTTCGGAGAGCATAGCAATATGACCTGCATGCAACATGTCAAAGGTCGAGAACGTGATACCAATTCGTTTACCTTCAGCTTTGAGTTGTTTTATATGATTGAATATCATCCTATCTCACTCCGCCCATCTCCAAGGTCACGTTTTTGTACATACATGCCGGAGTTTTTAATTGCTTGTTCTTGTTCCCATGTTTCCATCACAACGTGTCGACACACATTTTGGAACCACCGATCCACAATCTCTCCATCTGAGTCTGTGGGTTTCATCATATAACCAGCCTTGACCAAGCGAGCCACAAAGATCTCATTCCAATCCAGTTCAAATGCACCTTGATGCAAGTTGTTGGGATCCACATCCATACTAAGCACAGCCACATAAGGTTCGCCTTTTTCTGTGGCAATTTGCTTTTCAGTTTTTACTGGCGGTTCTACTGCCTTGACTTTAGCAACTTTTTCTGCTACAGGTTGCGGCTTCTTTGCTTTTTTCTTGAACCAATCAAACATATCCAATACTCCTAACATGACGTCTGGCGTCATTTGCCCCAACCGTTGCCCCAAAGATCCACATGCAATCTTGGGCTGTAGTTATAACCACGAGTGAGTGCCCAGTTGGCCACATTCACTCGGTTGCGTTCGTATGGAGTGACCACACCACCTTGCGGCATCACATAGGTAACACCACGGAAGCCTGATTCACGATATGCAGCCACAGCACTATCAACTTCTTCAAAGTGTGCCAGGGTTTCTACCACAAACTTCAAATATACTGTGCCATGCATTTGATAGTCTGCTATGATCTCTGGTCGGATGGCATCCGACCACGATTCACCTGATGCTGACAGTTTGGGACTTACTGAAAAAGTAATTTCTCGCATGGGCACGGCGCCTAGTGCAGGGCGACGCCACTCGTGCAAAAATGTTCGAAATGCTGGCTGTAACTTTTGAGTGCCATTGGTTTCGAATGTGATGTTCTTTAAGTCACCCATACTGCCTTGCGACAGTAGTTCTTCGTAGCCACGCTGCCAACCCAACAACGGTTCGCCACCTGTGATCACAAGATGCACATCATTGCCGTTGTCTTGTTGCCAGCGATGATTGGGTGTGAGCACCAACATCTTTTCAATCAGCTCGTCATGTATGAGTGTGTGACTCAGGTCCTTAAATGCAGGATGCCATGAAGCGTAGCTATCGCATCCGGTATTGACAAGTGGAAGGTCAAGAAAATTCTTGTACAGATGTATGTTCTTTGCCACTGTGTCTGCTTCGGTAGACTGTACGCCCGGAGCGCAGCCAAAGCCCGAGCAAGTGAAGTTGCACCCGTATGTGCGTAAGAACACACTAGGAACACCAACAAAGCGTCCTTCGCCCTGCGCAGAATAAAATAGTTCACTGACTTTTAATTTCATAGTTTATAATCTCGTTACTGTACTTAGACCGCCACGACTCGGCATGTGATTTTCTAACTTGTAGTTGTTTTCTTCAAGCAACCTAGTCTCTTCGTGTAGTTTAGCACGAGTTTCTTGCTTTGTCACCCACCCAGGCAAAATTCTATCAACGTATTGAAGATGCTCAACTGGAGTTGGATGCGGATCTCCGTTTCTATTTTGTTCACACCATCCTGGGTACGGTCCGCCCCATCCCAAAGGGCGTAACACTTTTTTGTAACTGGGCAACACTGTGTCGATAATGCTACTGTACAAGTCAATCACATCATCAGCACGAATAGCATCATTGGCCCAAAGATGGGGATAGGTAATATCGCACATGGATATAAATTTCCAATTCACATTGGATTTTGATTCTAACAATGTCTTGGTTGCTTTGATGTATGCCATACTTTTGATTAGCCCACCGCGTTTGGTGACCTGTGCAATATAATCTTTGCTGCGGAGTTTATTTTTTCCTATATGTCCGACAGTTTGCCATCTATTGGTATACCAATCTTCGCGCATGACATCAGTCCAGCACACAATTACCGTATCGTTGGTGCTAAAATTATTACGTTGATCGCACTCCATGACACTGTTAAAAATAAATTCATTTCCAGCGCCTGGTCGGCCCCAGTTTTCAAAATAATCAAATTCTGGTGCTAAACAATCAGCCCACGTGCTCCAGCCGTAGTTGGTAAAACTACATCCAAACGCAAACAGTCTACTCATAGTTTCGTTGCTTTAACCAGTAGATGCCATCCCAAGTATTCGCGAATTGCCTGTCGCATTTCTTCGCTCATTACTTCAAACCAAGGTTCCAGTTCATAGATACCTTGCTTGTACTTAGGTACATTATACATGAAACAATGCGCTTGTCTAATGCGTCCGATATGGAATTTGCCCTCTAGCAACTGATATACTTCTTCTTTTGTGTAGGCTTTGGCGTAAGGACAGCCGGCTTGTGCTTCGTATTGATCTAGACCTTTTTGGATCATGGCATACTTCCAACTGTCACGAGCATACACTAACATTTTGAATTCACCACCATCTACAGTTAAACTATGGATGTTTTCAATCACACGATCAATGTCTGGATAGTGATGCAACACACCACAACTGTAAACCAAATCAAATTTACCCAGGTGCGACAAGTCATCGTCGCCGCTTGCTTGATAAAATTCACCTTCTAGGCCAAATACTTCAAAACGTTTTTTGGCTAATGCAATGCTTTCGCCACTAAGGTCAATGCCAACATACTCGGCACCGTGTTTGGCAAACTCGGCTGCGTCGGCACCAATACCGCATCCAATTTCCAACACACGTTTACCAGCATACAAATGAAACTGCGCTAGGTCTTTGAGATGTGGTTCAACAAAATAACGCTTTTCACTGTTCTCAGTAAAGAATTGCTCAGTACCAACTTCGCTGGCGCTATGATTGATGTTACAGGGCTGGCGATCCCAGTACTGCACAATCTTGGTTAATAGCTCATTACTCAAAGGGACTTTCCTTCCATTGTCTCAGTCGTTTGTGTGGATCTTGCAGGACCATCCTGGCCCAGATGTCTGGATTTTTGCCTGTCATTGAATCTCTAAACCATGTGGTATCACGACCTATGCTGTCAAGATAGTCTGCAATTTTGGTAGTTTCATCAATTCTACGTTTGCGCCATGAAATGTGATTGAAATCTCTAGGATTATTACCCGGCATGTTCTCCAACATGATACGTTCCTTGAATGTTTCATCCAAATTTTCACCGGTAAGGTCATAGCGTTCGTGATGTATCATCACAGGAATTGTTTTTACAATATCCAACATCCAGGCCACTTGGCTGGTCCAGGCATCATTGATTTGATGCGGACTCAAGTGTCCAGTAATTTCCACCCATTTTTTTGGCAGGATAGGAAAGATAGCATACGGATGTTCGTGATTGGTCTCGGCTCGAAGCAAATAAAACTCTTGACCATTATCTCGAATCACCTGATCCCAATCCTGCGTTTTCATCACAGCATCGTCGTTCCAGAAGAACAACCATGAGCCTTGACTATAACGGGCCAGCTCATTAAGATACTCGTTCAGTCGCATGTAGCCTAGTCGTTCAAACTGTATGGCACTGTATTCTACACCTAGGTCGTCTAGATAAGGTTGTATAACATCTACAAAGTATTTGATATTTTCAGTGTCATCGTTGTCAAATGCCAGCATCACTTCTATTCGACTGGGGTCTTTGGCCCGGTCAAGTAGAGTGCGCAAGCATTGTTCTAGTGGTTTTGGTCTGCCACGAGTTGGCAATAAAACACTGATGTCGATAGGGCTGTCAGGGGGTAATAAGTTCTCTGGTATCATATTCTATTTCAGGTAAAGTGGCTGAATTAGTTTTTGTTATTGTTGTTTTTCCAAAATTCCGCTTGCGAGCAAAGTACATGTTCTCTAAGAACCGATCCATGCTCATGGTTTTATCTTCTACGCTGTCAAATTTGTATAAACATGGTGTGTTGATGTCAGCATCATCCAACAAGTATCCAAGGAAGTCATAGTCAAACTTTTGTTGGATTGGCAATGCTGGTAAATCTTTGTAATCAATCACATAGTTTCTTTGAAACTGCAACAACTGATTTAGTATGCTGCTGTCAATAGTATACGTGGTTCTCACAAAACTGTCAATGATATTGAAAACATGATTGATCTTTTGTTGTTGTTGCATGTACAGAGTGGTTCGATGCACAAGATTCCATCCAAACACTTCAATGTTGCCAATTCGAGGATGATTGATACGACCGTCTGTGGTCCAGTTTTTAAAATAACTGCGTGTTTCATCAAACTGTTGTTGAAACCATGCGTCGCTTTCAATATACTTGTACAAACTGTCGTAAAATTCACTATAGTCAATACCATGTGCTTTGGCTAGATATCTAGCAATGTAAGTGGTCAGGCCATTGATGTGAAAAGTTTGAATGAAACTGTTCCAAACTAAAGTGTCCAACATCATTTCTCTAGGAATGTCTTTGGTTCCTACCACAACATCCACGCACTCATCCATGTCTACGTCACCGTAGCTGCCACTCATGTAGTCGTACACCGGCACAGAGTCCAGCTTCCACATTCTTTTTTGCAAGAGATTCATCTCGGCATTTTCCAACAATTGTGCTTGCAGAATGTTCACACCAGTATGATTGCCTGCTCGGAAGATTTGCCAAAAAGCGTTTTTCCAAGTTTCCACGGTCTCGCCAGGCAAGCCCAAAATAACTTCTGTGTATACAGGAATGTTGTTTCTATCACACAAGGCAAAGATTTCGTCAATCTTGTGTTGATCAAGATTTCTACGCTTGATGTTTTCCAACACGTCGTGGTCCATGCTTTGCACACTCACTGTAAGACCTTGGCCAAAGTTAGGACTTTCATCAATCAGTTTCTTTACGATACCAACTACTTCGTTCTTTTGATTCTTGGCCCAGGTCATGGAGAATGATGCCAGCTTGGCCCACTGTTTTTGTACTTCGATTAACTTGTCCACAATCATGTTGTCACGTTCAATAAACATGCCAAAGTTGGCGTCTGTAATTGTGACAAATCCGCAATGGCGACCGATCCACTCTAGTTCATGGAACACTCTAGTAAGTTCAAATTTCTTGACCTTGTTATAAGTAAGGCTACCCCAGTCACAGAAGGTACATTGATAAGGACATCCGCGATTGGTTTCCAATGTAGCGTTCCAAATCACATCAGGATTTTCAGCCATGATTCGATCAAAGATTCCTGTAAGATATGGACTGGGAATTTGATCAAGATTGTCGATCCTAGCACAGTCGCCAGTATCTACTAGCCCTGCTCGAGTATTGATCAACAGGCCGGGAATGTGTGTGAAGTCTGTGTCAAAGTCTTCTAGTATGCGTTTGAAAGTAATTTCGCCTTCCATCTTGCTCACAAGATCCATGAAAGGTTCTTTTACAAACAATTCAGGATCTGTAATAGCAGGCTCTGGACCACCAAATATAATTGTAACCTGGGGATTGAGTTCTTTGATTCGGCGTGCTAGTTTGTAATTGTATCTATGGTTCCATACATAGGCACTAAATGCCACAATGTCATTGTGTTGCAGTCTTGCGGCTGCTTCTTCGATGGGCTCTCTGCGCCAGATCAACTGGTCAATTTCCCAGGTGTTTTTAATGTGCTCAAACCCAAAGGCATAGCTCAGTATCACACCTGCAGAGTATGGCAGGTAATAGGCGTTGAATTCCTTGGGCCCTTGTTGAAAGTTGGGCTGCACAAAACTTATTGTTTTTTTGTTCATGACTTATTTAATCGGTTTCATGCCCTAGAGACAAGTTGTCACAAACCCTGGGTTTGTGACAAGTTAATAGCCATTAATCAGACTGTTTAACGTCTTCTACTATTTTCTTTTGTAGTTGACTTAACAACATGCCATATACTGGCAAAATAACAACCAAGCTCACTATGATCTTGCTGATTGAATTGTTGGTCGCAACAATGTGCCAGTTAGCAGCCATAAACTCATTTGCACCGCCAGCAAATGCAGTAAAGAAGAACACATAGGTGTCAAAGAATGTGCTCACAACTGAACTTAATGCAGGTGCAATCCACCAAGTAGCATACTTCTCACGAATATATTGGAACACATACACATCCAACAAGTTGCTGATGAAATATGCACAACCACTACCAAGACCAATGCGAAATGCTACTGAATCAGGAGCACCACCTAAACTGACCACTGCCATTGACACAATGATAGCAGGAATGAATGCCAATGCAATCACAGCACGACCAGTTTGTTTGCCCAACAGTCGCACAGTCAAGTCGGTCAACACAACCACTAATGGGAATGTGAACGCGGCTGCTGCCAATGGCGCACCAAACACTGAGAATTTGAATTGCACAATATAGTTGCTGATAGCAATAATAATGATATGTGCCAGCATGAGTTTGTAGGCCAATGCACGGTCAACGCCATTTAAGATTCGATCTAACATAATTTTCCTTTTTATATTAAGCGAACAGATCTTCCATCCACTCGCGATGGCCTTCTCTACAAGCCATATTGCTCTGTGTTTCGCGCACTTCTACACGATAGCACCAGAGACGCTCTGCTTCACCCGGTCCCCATAGGTCCGGAATGTAAACACCATTCACATACTTGTACAGCATGTCTGCCAGGCCTTCGCATCCCAGTCGAGGAAGGATAGTAAGTTTGGCCATTTTCCGCTCTTGCAATAGTCGGTATGTTTCAAGTTCTGGATCATCTGCAGATACTAGCAAGGTATGATCAAACTGATCTTCCAAGATCTTCTTCAGTTCCTTAAGGCCGCCATAGTCGGCAGCCCAGTTGCGCACATCCAAATCGTCTGTGCCAAAATAAAACTTCATTGAGAAACTGTAACCATGAATTAGATTGCAGTGACTGTCAGCACGCCATTGTCGGTATGCGCAGGGAAAAGCATCATGATACTCTTTGGTGCTGGTGTACTTGTATTGTACTGGTTGATTTGTTGCCATATTGTCCTCCTATGTATTATAGCATAGGCAGCAGAGTTTGTATAGCGGGATGATGCCGGACAGGCCGCTTAGAGAACTATTTAACAAGTTTTTCAAGTAGTGATTGTTTTGTGCCCAACAGCGCACAATCCAATGTGCCAAATTCAGATGCTATTCTTTTTCGATTTGAAAATTTTTCTTTAGACAATATATCACTTGGATACCCTATCTTTGGTCGCTGCGGCACCTTGTAGATATTGGCCTTGTTTTCTTGCATGGTCATACTAACATCCCATTCGTTGACAAATGCTGCCAAAACATCTGGGCTCCAATAATGGAACCCCCATGGATGTTGATCAGGGCATATTGCCTCTAAATATTGATCAGTTTCTTCCATCACAAACCCCACATAGTTTCCTAGTTGGGGTTCTAAATATGTCATCTGCTCGTAATCAGGATAGTATTCTAATTGATACCCAGTTACCAATACTCCGTCTAATTTTTTTATAGATTTTGATAATAAAGCACTAGTAATACCGCCAAAAAATAATCTAGGTCGGATGTCAAGGAATAAGCGTTTTTCCTCTATTGATCCAACAAAGTCTTGTGAGTGAATGACCAGAGGTTCTACATTATTTTTCTTACACCATTGAATGGCATACCAACTTTCGAGTATTTGGTCTTGATGGGTTACATGGTCATAGATCAGAATGACAGGAGTAAACGGTATTTTGTTTCTATAAAATGCATTGGCCACATTCTCGCTATCACATCCACCACTAAGTGCAACATATAATTTTTTATGCTGACTGTAAATTTCCTGTGCTGTTTGATCACATGCTTGATCAAATGGTATGATCTTGTCTGCTTTTTGATTGAATATCACACGCAAGTTTTCTTTTTGTTTGCGCTTTGGAAGTCCATCCCAACTGATGTCAATCCAGTTATCTCTGCACAGCATGATAGGTCCTATGATGTTGTTTGAGTTGATCTAAATTGGTGTGACCAATCTTAACTATGTTTTCACTGAGCGCTCGGTCTTGACTCCAGGCCAACTCCCATATATCTTCGTTGATGTTCCAACTGCTGAGTGGATATCTTGTGTCGCGATATTTGTACACTTGTACACCACTGTTGGTTGCCACGGTAACAAATAGCGCACCAGGCTGCCATTCAATCATTGTGCCGGGATACAGTGCCATCCAACAAGCACCAAGATTCAAATCTTGATCTTGAGGAATCATATGGTTGTTAAATTGTGGGGGTACAAATTGTACTGACCCACCATCAAACGTTTCATAAACCACACGACCAACTGTTACAATACCAATTCGATCATACACGCCCGCATGTGCAACAGGAATGTGATCTATGTCCAAGAACACATCCATGATTGTTTCAACTGATGCGTTTACTGTGTCTCGCCGCTGCTCTACCAATTCAAAGTGTTTTGTTGGAATTGGAAAACTATAAGGTACTGCGTGATCAAACAGCATGGAACCGTCACTGTAGCAAGATTGTTTTTGTAACACCAAATCATTGCCAACGCCTAGTCCCAGCAAATCAAATTGCATGCCGTGATAAGGACATTTCAGTTCAGATGTTTCACAGTTGCTGATCTTGCTATTCTGATGTGGGCACACATTACTCAACAAATAAAAATGACCGACGTGATTTACTACCGACCATTTACAATCAAGTTGGTCAATAGGTGTTGCACTATCTAGTTTGAAATCTTGTTGGAGTCCTAAAAACATATTATGGTTTTTGATAGCCTGCTGTTTTGTAGTTAGCTTGACCAGCAATCACACCGCGCACTCCACCAACAGGATCAGCACAATCGCCCACACGACGTGGAATCAAATGCACATGCGGATACATCACTGTTTGCCCTGCTTCTCGGCCCATGTTAATGCCAATGTTGAATGCCGCACAGTCTCCACGTTCTACCATGCGTCGACCATGTAGCATAGCTGACTCAACGCAATCCATAGTTACATTATCACTGTTGTAGTGTGGTACAAACAACAGGTGACCGGGTGTGACAGGATAGCGATCGCGAAACACAGCCACGTGGAAGTCTGAAAGTTCTTCCACACGGTCATCCCACGGTGCAATATCTTGTTGATATGCAATTTCTAAATCAGTCATCTTGTTCTTCAACTGCATTGTCGTAACCACGCTGGAAGTCGTCAGCATCGGCTTCGGCATCTTCCAGTTTCAAATACGGGTTCACGCACTTTTCGCCGGCCTTGGCCTGCTCGTAGCCTTGTTGATAAGGCGCTTGTTCGTAAGGGATGATTTTCTTAGCCATTAGTCTGCTCTTTCAATTTCAGTTGCTTCGCGAACCAGCACTAGCAGTTCTTCTACGGTGCCTACCATGATCTTGGCAGTCTTCCAGTTGTCTTCGTCGTCTCTGCCGCCCACTTCAATCATGTAGCCATTGTCATACATGTTGATAGTGAATGACTCATTGACCTTGGTCAACTTGTCGCTGAGTTTTTTAACTGGCCCTGTGGCCTTTGCTTTTGATTTTGCCATTTGATTCTCCTCTATGGTTAGTGCTTCAAATTCTTCTTTCAACGCTTCGAGTGCGTCTGAGTCTGCTTTAGACATCTTGGGTCTCTTTTTTCCCATTTAAATCTCCTCCAGGTGGTATTGGGAGTAGGGATAGTTGGTCTGCAACCATTCCAACAATCCTTCTTCTGCCGGCATCT
>Ga0214919_10005726_pt1 | contig 17438 bp, 17 predicted proteins | sample LL1503_MetaG_FD_177994 | JGI IMG/M metagenome (GOLD analysis project Ga0214919, IMG submission 177994) | Freshwater microbial communities from Lake Lanier, Atlanta, Georgia, United States - LL-1503 | ecosystem: Environmental > Aquatic > Freshwater > Lake | place: USA: Georgia | collected...
GTACTAAAAATTAAACGCTTAACCAATTCGGTCAGCCGCACGCTTAAGAGGGTGTCTTCTTGTTCGGTTGTCATCTGGTACGTGCTCCGTTGCGTCGCGCGTTCGGCTAGTTCGACGCTCAGAATGTAAATAAAACCGCGCCGAACAAAGAGCAAAGAGCCCCGTTTGGCTTGAACTGGCACCCCACCAGGCGTTGCCATGATTTTAGATTTATCTTCAAAAAATGAACCGCCGGGCAGGAGTGCGTACGTTAGCAACGCGCCATCGTGTAAATCAGGTAAAAAACGCGCACTTTGAATCGCCGCCCCCGGAAAGCGTTGCTGGAAATCAGCGAGCACAAATTGGCTGAAAAAATAAAGTAGGTATTCCCGTCGAGCGCTAGTCTGACACTCCCAGCGTTGGGATGCGTCTTGGGGGAAGCAGGCGATACTCAGATGCGTGTTGTAGTTATCGCTGAAGGTGACGACATTTTCCGTGTCGGTAATGGTGCCACCCAGTTCGCGCAACACGGGGGCGATAATTTTATATTCACCAGTGGCTGAAAGGTACGTGTCGCCTTCCACTTTCCCAAGCAGGCCAACGGACTCCGCGGCCACGACCGCTGGCAGGTAGCTCCCCATAAGTAGGGCCAGCATGAGGCGAGGAGACATTAAAAAATCCTGGCAAAACTCAGGCACGGTGAAAAGAATTTTAAGCGAGCGTAGAACTTTGTCCGAATTGTTGCCAAAGGCTGACGGGAATTTGCTCGGGGCGGGTCTGTGGACCGAGGCCAGTGGCCGTAAAATTGCTCAGCCAAGCCTGCGCTTGCTCGGGGGTTAATTTACCGCGCAAGAGTCCCCCAATTTGTTTTCGCCGCTGCTGAAAACAGGCGCGAATCAGTGCTTTATTCGCGGCCGTAAAAATAAAAGGACGAGGTTTACGGACCAGTTGGAGTAGGTAGGATTCAATATCTGGGCGCGGATAAAAGCAGGAGGCATCGACCTTGTGCCCCGGCGCTACGTCGAAGGCCGCTTGCAAGATAATCGAAATGGCGCCGAATTGTTTCGAACCCGGCTGGGCGATGTAGCGTTGCGCGGCTTCTTGCTGCAGCATTAAAACCATGCGTTCAGGCAAAGGGCCCGCCAGCACCGCGTCGAGCCACGGAGTGGCAATCGCATAAGGCAGATTCGCCACAATTTTAAAAGACTTAGCGCGGGTGGACGGTAGGCCGGCCAGGGGTTCGTCCATCGCATCACCTTCCATCAAATGGAGCTGGGCTTGCGCGGGGGCGAGGGTGGCGAGCAGATGGGCATGCAGTTGCCGGTCTTTTTCTACGGCCCAAACTTCCGCGCCGGCCGCAAGTAAGGCGTTGGTTAAAGTGCCTAAGCCCGGCCCGATTTCGACTACGGTATCGCCGCGACTAACCCCGGCCAGCTCGAGCGATTTGTGCACAATATTGCCGTCGACCAAAAAATTTTGCCCCAAAAAATGCTTCGGCTGATGATTGAGCTGCGTGAGCAGTTCACGCGTGGTCGTGGGCGAAAGCGGCATGGGTTATTTATCGTCATCCAATTGGACGTGAAATTGATGCAAGGCTCGATGAATAATCGGAGCAAGGATGACGCCCGTGGTGGCGATCAGGGCGAGGCCGCAATAAATCGCGTAGCAGCCAGCAAATATTTTGGCCGCCGAGTTAGGCAGAGGCGACATGGGCCCCATTCCAGCTAAAATCATCGCCGCATCCAGGAAGGCATCAATCCAGGACAAGCCGGCTAGAAAATGATAGCCGGCGAGACCGAGCCCAAGGGATAAGCCAATTAAAATTGCGCCGGCCGCGAGGCTCCAACCTAAGCGATGCACAAACTTGTGCCGCGGGAGTAATTTTTCTTGGTGATGCTCAAACATGGCGGCGAAAATCGCGGATCAGAATAGCAGGATCAGTTGCCCGCATTAAAGCTTCGCCGACCAACACCGCGTGCGCCCCAGTAGCATGTACGCGGGCCGCATCCGCTGGCGTCGTAATGCCGCTTTCACTGACTGCGATCACGCCTTTGGGGAAAAGCGGAATGAGTTGCTCGCTCAAGGTAAGATCAGTTTTAAATACCGCCAGATCACGATTGTTCACCCCGATGATTTGCGCGTTGTGGTCCAGCGCTCGGGTGAGCTCTTCGCGATTATGAATTTCAAATAAAACATCAAGACCAGCAGCTTCAGCGGCCGCGTGGAGCGAGGTGATCTCCGCATCCTGCAAGGCTCGAACAATGATCAAGATGGCACTGGCTCCCGCGAGGCGGGCTTGTTGGACCTGGATCGGATGCACCATGAAATCTTTGCGCAAACAGGGGAGAGCCGGCAGGTTCTCCGCAAAATCTTTTGTGACGCTCGCTAAATCCGCAAGGGTTCCGCCAAAATACTTTTCATCAGTTAGAATTGAGAGGGCGCTGGCCCCCGCGGCTCGGTAACGCCGCGCCTGTTCAAGTGCTCCGGTGTTGGCGCTAATCACGCCCGCTGAGGGCGAGCGTCGTTTAATTTCTGCAATGACCGCGAGTTGACCGTCTGGCCGCCGGAGTGCTTGGCGAAAAGCGGGCGGGCGAAGGAGCGTCGCGTTGAGCTCAAGCAGCTCATCAATAAATACCGGTCGTAAGAGCGGCGCGATTTCGTGCCGTTTGTGCAGCATTATTTCAGTCAGCTTATCCATGGAGATAGACTTAGGAACACACGAAATCGCTGGATTGGAAACTGAAAATTTCCAGCTTTTTAGGTGTGTTTAACGAAATTCCTGATTACTCACAGGGTCTATGTCAGCTATTGAAGACCTCTGCCAAACGATGGTTCGCCTGCGCGCCCCTGACGGTTGTCCCTGGGATCGGGAGCAAACGCATCAAACCCTCGCGCGTTGCCTGATTGATGAAGTGAGTGAATTACTCGAGACCATTGACCGCCACGATCTGCCGCATATGAGCGAGGAACTGGGCGATGTTTTAGTGCAAATCGTGTTTCACGCCCAATTAGCCGCGGAACGAGGTGACTTTAATTTTGACGACGTGGCCCGGGAGATCAACGCGAAGCTGGTTCGGCGCCATCCGCACGTCTTTGGCGCGGGGCACGCCGACAATTCCGCCCAGGTGATTGAGGTTTGGGAAAAAGTTAAGGCTCAAGAAAGAGCCGCTGCCGGCAAAACTCAGTCTACCGTTTTTAAACATCTTCCCCCGCAACTGCCGGCTCTGATGTTGGCGGAGAATGTCTGGAAGCAAATTGAGAAAGCTAAGTTACCTACAGCTGGCGTGATCGATGCCGCTGAAATTGCGGCGCTCGGTCCGCAACTTGATCAAGCGAGCCTCGGTCGCAGGCTGTTTGAATTAACGGCCGCCGCTCGCGTCAGGGGCCTCGATCCAGAAGGAGCCCTGCGGCAAGAGACGGCCCGCATTATGCAGGTGTTAGAGCATCGGGCGGCACCGTCGCTGCCTAAAGCCTAATTTGTGCATGCCGTTATGAGTCGCCCCGCATTTCTGACCAACTGGGCGTTGCTGGCTCCTCGCGTATTTTATTTCCTGTGAAAAAAAAGTCACCACTGGTGGTCGTGCCCACGGCGATTGTGACCGAATGGTTTCAGCCGTTTACGGCTTATCTCACCAAAGAGCGGCGCTATTCAAATTACACGGTGCGCAATTATCGCCAGGCCTTGGTCGATCTCTATGGCTGGCTTGAGCAGACGAAACGAGCGCGCCAAGGATTCGCGCAACTCTCGCCCCGTGATACTCGGGATTTTATCATCGAGGCCCAGCGGCGCTTTAACCGACGCACTCTGCATAATCATGTGGCGGGATTGCGGACCTTTTTTCGCTATTGGCTGCAGCAAGGGAAAGTGACCCGTAATCCATTTGTCGGGGTACCGCTGCCCAAATTAGAACGAGCGTTGCCAAAATTTTTAACCGAGACGCAAATGGCTCTGTTATTGAGTGGCCCGCAAAAATTACTCAGTGCCGGCAGCTTAGACGCGGCTAGCGCGTGGCGCGATCGGCTCGTGCTTGAGTTGCTTTATGGCGGCGGCTTTCGCGTTAGTGAACTGGTGGCCTTACGCTACGCCGCGATCGATTTTGAGTCGGGCACTGCCCGCGTCGTCGGGAAAGGCCAGAAGGAGCGCATCTGCCCCCTGGGCGCAGTGGCTTTGGCGGTCTTAAAAAAATTCCGCGAAACTTATGCGCCGCAGGCTGACCCGCAAGATCCCCTCATTACCGTGACCGCCCACCAACGCATGACGGTACGGGGGGTTCAGCTGCTGGTTAAGAAATATCTAGCGCTCGCCGATCTACCGATGGATATCTCGCCGCATAAACTACGCCACTCTTACGCCACGCACTTGCTTAACTCCGGCGCTGATTTACGGGCGGTGCAAGAGCTGCTTGGGCATGTTAACTTAACCACCACGCAGATTTATACGCACACGAGTGTTGCGCGCCTGAAAGAGATTTACGCCAAGGCGCACCCGCGCGCGTAAGCTTGAGGAGGCGTTACAGGTTCCTAATCGCTTGGGTAATTACTTCGCAGGCGCGATCAATCGCCGCCCCTTCATGCGCGGTGCTTAAAAACCATGATTCATAAGCGCTGGGCGGAAGATAGACCCCTTGGTCCAAGCAATTCTGGAAAAATCTAGCGAATAATTTGGCGTCCGAGGTGAGCGCACTGGGGAGATCGCGCACCGGCGTCGGTGTGAAAAATAAACTAAACATGGAGCCCACCTGCGGCGCTTGCAGCGCGATACCCTTAGCTTTGGCGGCCGCGCTCGCCGCCGTGCAAACTTGTCGGCCCAGTGCATCGAGTCGCGCGTAGGGTTTTAATTCGGCGAGCATTTGCAGTGAGGCAATGCCCGCCGCCATCGCGAGCGGGTTGCCGCTGAGCGTGCCAGCGTGGTAAACGGGACCGAGCGGGGCCAATTGGTCCATCACCTCGGCGCGTCCGCCGAAAGCGCCCACCGGCAGACCGCCGCCAATGATTTTGCCCAAGCAGGTAAGGTCAGGCGTGATTTTTTCAAGTTCTTGTACGCCGCCGGCGGCGAGGCGAAATCCCGTCATGACTTCGTCAAAAATTAATAAGGCCCCCTGAGCGGTGCAGGCTTGGCGGAGGTGCTGATGATAGCCGGCATCGGGCTTTATAAAACCCACATTGCCGATGTAAGGTTCAAGAATAACCCCCGCAATTTTCCCGGGATTAGCCGCGAAGGCGGCATCAATCGCGGCGGTGTCGTTATAGGGTAGCACGATCGTTTCTTGCGCAAAGGCAGCGGGAATGCCCGCGCTGTCGGGATGCCCGTGGGTGAGAGCGCCCGAGCCCGCTTTGATCAGGAGCGAGTCCGAGTGGCCATGATAACAACCGGCAAATTTAATGATTTTATCACGTCGGGTGAACCCGCGGGCTAGGCGGATAGCGGACATGGTGGCCTCAGTCCCGCTGCTGCACAGGCGAACTTTTTTGATGGATGGGAAAAACTGCACGATCAACTCCGCCATGGTGACCTCCGCGGGATTGGGGGTGCCAAAACTCGTTCCTCGCTCCAGCGCAGCCGCAATCGCGGCTTTGATGCGCGGATGATTATGCCCGTGAATGGCTGGCCCCCACGTGCCCACAAAGTCGATCAACTGACGGCCATCGACCGTGGTGAGCGTGGCGCCGTGCGCCGCCTGCGTAAAAAATGGCGTGCCACCCACGGAGCGGAAAGCGCGCACGGGCGAATTAACCCCACCGGGCATAAGTTGCAGCGCCCGCGCGAAGAGTTGGTCAGAGAGTGGGGCGGCCATAAAATAGGCGGGGTTCAATTAACTAATGTATTTTTGGACGATCGGAATGCGCCGGCCGACGCCAAAGGCCCGCGGCGTGATCTTCAGACCAGGAGCGGCCTGCTTACGCTTGTATTCATTCAGATCAACTTTACGGACGACATCGTTCACAATCGCGGCGGAAAATCCCAGTGCGACTAAGTCCGCGCGCGCTAAACCTTCTTCCACGTAACCCTTCAGAATGGCGTCGAGCATTTCATAGGGCGGCAAACTATCCTGATCGGTCTGGTCAGGCCGCAATTCTGCGCTGGGTGCCTTTTCAATGCTGCTGACGGGAATGATTTCTCCGTGACGATTAATCCAGCGAGAGAGGGCGTAGACCTGCATCTTAAATACATCGCTAATGACCGCGAGGCCGCCGCACATGTCACCATAAAGGGTGCAATAGCCGACCGCCAATTCACTCTTATTGCCGGTCGTGAGAAGGAGCGCGCCAAATTTATTGGAGATGGCCATCAAGAGCAGCCCGCGCGCGCGGGCTTGGATGTTTTCTTCAGCAATATCGCGGGCTCGCCCGGTAAAAATAGGCGCCAGCGTCTGCTCGGCGGCGGCGACGGTAGCCGCAATGGAGAGCGTGTGATATTCGATGCCGAGCTGCTGCGCCAGAATCCGCGCATCATCTTTGCTGTGCTGACTGGAAATTACCGATGGCAAACTAACGCCGATCACATTTTTCGGGCCTAAGGCCTCTGCGGCAATGACGGCGGTTAACGCCGAATCGATGCCCCCAGAAAGCCCGAGCAACGCTTTTTTAAAACCGGTTTTTTGAGCGTAATCGCGGACCCCGAGCACGAGGGCATCGTAAATATCAGCGAGTTCTTCCTGTTCAAAAGTCGCGTGGCGATAAGCTACTTGAGTCGCGGTCACCTCGCCAACGGTAATGACTTTAAGTTCTTCGCGAAAGGCGGCCAGGCCACCGAGGATTTGCCCGTGGGCGTCGCAGGCCATACTGCGGCCATCAAAGATGATCTCGTCATTTCCCCCGATCGCATTGACGTAGATGACCGGACAACCGAGTTGCCGCGCGGTATCGCCGATGAGCTGATGGCGTAGGCTATCTTTACCATGATGCCACGGACTAGCCGAAAGGTTTACCATCAAATCGCAACGTTGGGCGGCGAGCTGCTGCACGGGCTCCAATCCATGATATAAACGTCGCGTTGAAATCATCGCGTGGGTCCAAATATCTTCGCAGATGGTTAGGCCGATGCGGTGGCCCTTGAACACGACCACCGTCGGTTCGGCCGCTGGTTCGAAGTAACGATCTTCGTCAAAAATATCGTACGTGGGTAGTAAACACTTACGCGCCGAGGTGAGGATTTTACCTTGGTGGCAGAAGGCAGCTGCGTTGTAGGCGGCTCGACCTTGACCCGTTTGATTAGCCTCGGTGTAACCGACGATCGCCGGCACCTCACCGATCTCGGCGGCGATGGCCTGGGTGGCTCGTTCTACATCGGCAATGAAGCGCTTTTTAAATAAAAGATCGCGCGGTGGGTAGCCTGAAACGACGAGTTCGGGAAAGAGAACTAGCTCCGCACCTTGAGCAACGAGCGCACGGTAAGCTTCGAGAATGCGGCGACTATTGCCGGCGAGGTCGCCGACGATGGTGTTAATTTGAGCTAAGCCAATACGCATGGGATGAAGCGTAACTTTGAGGGCAAAGTGCTGAACTGCAACCTCAAGCCACCATTTTACCGAGGACTTTTTCATTGCGAGCACTCCGGCGACCAAGCAATCCAGTGGAACACCGTGGCCTGATTCAGGCCTGCCGGCTGATCGACCAATGAATTTGCCCGAAAAACGCCTTATCCTCGCCTCCGCCTCACCGCGGCGGAAAGAGCTGCTCGCCTCGCTCGGGGTTGAGTTTGAGATCATCCCCGCCGAGGTGATTGAGCATGAAGCCCCTGACGCTGATCCGCGGGCCATGGTCCGGCATAATGCTGCCCTCAAAGCCGACTGGGTGGCCGCTCGGCACCCTCAGTCCACCGTTATCGGAGCGGATACCACCGTGTTTGTCGGTCAAACTGTGCTGAACAAGCCGCGCGATGCCGCGGAAGCTCGCAGCATGTTGCGCCTTTTGAGTGGAACGCAGCATACCGTTTTTACCGGGCTAGCCATTCGCCGCCAGGCGGACGGCCTGAGTCTTGAGCGGGGCGTGGCGAGTGAGGTTACCTTTAAATTAATCGATGAAGCGACGATCGAACTCTATCTTAGCCGAGTGCACACCTTGGATAAAGCAGGCGGCTACGCAATTCAGGAGGCCAGTGAGCTTATTATCGCAGGATTTACGGGATCACTCTCCAATATTGTGGGTCTACCTCTCGAGGAAATGAAACAACTTTTGACTCAGGCGGGTCTGACCCGTTGATTAAATCCTGTGCCTGCTTCGTCCCTGCCTTCGCCTGATCGTCCCGCTGACATGCTCGGCCGTGGCCCGTTGGACCGTTCCATTATAATCGGCATCGCCTGCACACTCCTATTTCATCTCTTGCTGATTTTGTTTTCGCCACAATTTGCCTTCACCAAATTCACGGGCGTGCACAGTGGGATCAACGTCACCCGCTCTAAACCCGGAAAAACTTTTGATTTCGAACTAGCCCAACCCGCGCCCAAGCTGCGCGACCCTTTTAAGTTTGTTGAAACTAATTCGGCCGCGCCGGAAAACATGCCCGACAAAACAGAAAATTTCAGCAATCGGAACCAACAGTCGGCCCAAGCTGTAGCGGCGAAAGAAAAGGACCCGGAGAATCGCCCCAGCGTTGAGGGGCAGGAGAAAATTAAAAATGATACCGCGATTGTGTCCGGCAATTTAGCCCCGCCGCAGTTGCCGAGTGCGCCGAGCCGCGACCCGAGTAAAGATGAAGCGGCTGATCGCGCTGAGCAGTTAGCCCGCGCCGAGCAGGTTCCGTTAAATGGTTTTGAGAAAGTTGAGGGAAAATCGGAGGACGGCATCGCCATGAATAAAGCTAAGTCTAAATCTCCTACGACTCACGCCGAGCAGGCGCTGGACGGAGATCCTAATTCGAAAAATGCGCAAGGCGGTCTCGTCGCCGTGCAGCAGACTAGCCATGCCCAGCCCAAGGAAAGACCGCGCCTCGCATCAGCCTCGCTCAATCGGACCACCCCCTTAACCACCCGACTATCCGGGGTGGTTAATGTGGGGATCGTGGGTCGCGACGCCCGCTGGAGTGAGTATGGCGAATATCTGAACGAGATGCTCGAGATTATCCAAGTCACGTGGTACCGAATTTTGGAAGAGAGCCGCGTTTCCCCTCCGCGGGGATCGCACGTGGTGGTCACCTTTAAGATTAATGCCAAGGGCGAAACGGATATCGTTAAAGTCGAGGATGCCGACAGCGGCAAACAGGGGGTTTTCTCCTGCCAAAATGCGATCACCTATCCCCAGCCTTATCGTAAGTGGTCGCAGCAAATGATTGCGGTGCTCGGTGATCAACAAGAGCTCACCTTAGCCTTTTATTACCAATGAGTGCCCTCGCCGCAGATTTCTGGACCACGCTGCCGTTGGCGACGGGGGTTCACTTGCTCGCCGGCGACGCCAATGGGCTAGCCGCCTTTGATAAACCTTTCGGGGTGCTCTCCCATCCCAATTCATCGCAGGATGAACCGCGTTCCTTGCTGACCTGCCGTTACGACAAAGAGACCCAATGTTTTAGCTGGAAGGCGGCCGATGGCAGTGAGCGTCAGTTGTGGCTACTTAACCGACTCGATTCGGCTACTTCCGGCGTGATCCTGACTGCGGCCAGTGAAAAATTGGCGATCGCGATTCGCGAGCATTACCTGAAAAAACAGGTAACCAAAATTTATCAGGCGTTGGTTTTTGGCAAACCCCACAAGAATTCGGAATCATGGTACGATCAAGTCGCGGTAAAAAACATTCGCGGCCAATTGCGCACCTCGCTCATCGGCAACGTGCCGGCCGAAACGCTTTACCGTTTAATTAAGCACACCCAGCGGAATTTTTCGACCTCCTTGATTCGCCTCGAGCCGCTCACCGGGCGGAGTCATCAACTGCGGGTGCAATGTGCGAAACGCCATTCACCGATTATTGGTGATCAAACGTACGGCGATTTTGCCCGCAATCGTTCCTTTGCTAAGGCGACTAAAAATAAACGGCTCTTTTTGCATTCACTCGAAACCAGCTTCACCTACGAGTTCGCGGGCCGCACCTGCGCCTTTAAAGCCACGGCTCCTCTGCCGGCCGACTTTACGACGGTTTATTAAAAAAGAGACCGCGGTCGAACCGACCTAGCGTGAGGGCATTCCTCAAAGAGCACTCGACCGGTAGACCTAGCGGCGCCGCCGGCGTATTTTTACAGCAAATCTAGCTGAGCATCGGCCACCGGCAGTACGGAAATTTTCTTCTTCGGCTGCACTTTGGGCGAAGGCGAGGGCAACTCTACTGCAGTGTCATCGGATTCGAGTTTCCCCAAAATTGTTTTAGCGCGCTCGATAACGCTCAGCGGCAATCCGGCCAAACGGGCGACCTGAATTCCATAACTACGATCAGCTGCCCCTGGGACGACTCGGCGGACAAAGACGATCTCGTCATTCCATTCCTTCACGGCCACGGAGTAATTTTTTAAACGCGGGAGGTGTTTATCCAGTTGAGTTAACTCTTGGTAATGGGTGGCAAATAAAGTTCGCGGACCGGCCTCGGCCGCGCGATGCAGATGTTCGACCACCGCCCACGCAATACTGAGTCCGTCATAGGTCGAAGTTCCGCGACCAATTTCGTCAAGGATGATGAGCGAGCGATCCGTCGCATTATTGAGAATATTCGCGGTCTCATTCATCTCGACCATGAAGGTCGAATTGCCCCGAGCGAGATCGTCGCTGGCTCCAACCCGCGAGAAAATGCGATCAACGAGTCCAATACGGCAGGCTTTAGCGGGCACCCAACTACCGATTTGCGCGAGCAGGGTGATCAAAGCAACTTGCCGAATGTACGTTGATTTACCCGCCATGTTAGGCCCGGTGATCAGCATGATTTGCGCCGCCTCAGCAGACAGCGCGGTGTCATTGGGCACAAAAGTATAGCTTCCCGCTAGCCCGAGGCGCTCTTGTTTCATCATCTGCTCCACGACCGGATGACGACCATCGCTGATGCTCAAGATTTCCCCGTCATCGATCTGGGGTTGGCAATAATCCCACTCGCGAGCTAAGACAGACCAGCCAGCTAAAACATCTAATTCGGCCAACGCCTCAGCCGTGCACGTTAGCGCCTGGGACTCCGCCAAGACCGCGCTCACTAAAGCGCCAAATAATTCGAGCTCGCGGGCGAGCGATTTTTCCTCGGCGGAGAAAATTTCTTTTTCTTTCAGTTTGAGTTCTTCGGTGACGTACCGTTCGCCACTGACCGTGGTCTGCTTGCGAATGTAATTGGCGGGCACATGCGCGAGATTGGCTTTCGTGATTTCGATATAATAGCCAAACACCGAAGTGTAACGAACCTTGAGACTGCGAATACCCGAGCGCTCCTGCTCTGTGCGTTCGAGTTCTGCGAGCCAACTTTTATTATCGGTCGTCAGGCTGCGGAGGCGGTCGAGCTCGGCGTCATAGCCAGCGCGGATATAATTTCCGTCTTGGAGGTCATTCGGTAGCGTGTCCGCCAGGGCGGCCGCTAATAAATCCCGCAACGCGGGTAAGTCTGTCAGCCGCTGCCGGAGTCGGGAGATTTCACCGCCGTGGGACCCCACGAGGTGCGCATCCAGTTGGTCGAGACAGCCTATAATCGTGGGTAACTGCTCCAGGGTGTCCTTCACGCCACCTAACTCGCGCGGATTGCGCAGGCGATTTTGCAGGCGACCAAGAATCCGAGGTATGTCGCGAACTTTATGTAGGAGTTCGCGCACTTGCGCGAGATCGCTTGGCTGATTGAGCAGTTCACCGACGATTGTTTGCCGACGAATAATTTCTGGTAATTCGAGAGTCGGGGAGGCTAGCCAGCGCTCGAGTAAACGGGAACCCGCAGCGGTCGTGTTACGATCAATCGCGCCGAGCAAAGAGGCCTCGCGGGTGCCGCGGGCAGATTGGAAAATCTCTAAATTCCGCAGGGTCGCTGGATCAAGCAGGAGGGTACGCGTGCTGCGATACTCTTGTAATGAACGGAGGTTTTCAGGTTTCGCGCAGAGATTTTCTGTAGCGTAGTAAATGACGGCACCAGCGGCGCCCAACGCGAGATGCTCGTGCGTGAGGCCAAAACCCTGCAGGTTAAGCACGCCGAGTGTCTCCATCACCAGCTGGGCACCACTTGCGGTCCCAAAGTGGTAGCCAGGTAATTCGGAGCAAAGGCGGGCCGCGCAAAATTGATGCAGGGCATGGATGGCATGCTCCTCATGCGACGCGTTTTGCCACTGAGTGAGCGCGCCTTCCATGATGACCAGCTCGGCCGGATCTAACGCCGTGAGGACCGGTAATAAATTTTCGGCGCGGGCATCAGTCGCCAAGCGAAATTCCCCCGTCGACAAATCCAGCCAAGCTGCGTGCAGGCCAGCTTTGTCGTAAGTAAGCGCACAGAGATAATGATTCTTCGCGGCATCGAGCTGACTGGCGGCGAGCGTCGTCCCGGGTGATAAAATTCGCGTGAGGTGCCGCTTGACCAATTTACCGGCCTTCGCCGGTTCGGCTTGATCGCAAAACGCGACTTTTTTGCCAGCCGCGAGTAATTTGCTGACGTAATTCTCGGCCGCATGATGGGGAATGCCGGCCATGGGGGTCTCTTGACGCTTCGTCAAAGTAATGCCGAGCAAGCGCGAGCCAATTTCGGCATCCTCAAAAAACATCTCATAAAAGTCGCCGAGCCGGAAAAGCAGGAGGGTATTCGCAGGCAAGCCGCGTTTGACCTCGAAATACTGCTGCATCATGGGCGTTAACTTCTCTGACATGGAGCGTTTTTATTGCACCACCGAGAGGAGAAGGGCACGAAAATAATGCACGCAAGTCTGAGCTAATTTTCTCTTGGTTTTGGTGGCCTTCCCGTCCTTCGTGGCTCCGTGGCTACTTTATATCACGTTGATCTTGGTGGCGCGGGCCAGCCACCTCTCTTGCTGCTTCACGGTATGCTGGGTTCTTCGCGCAATTGGCAAACCACCGGACGAGACCTCGCGCAGGCCTATCATGTGATCGCCTTGGATGCGCGCAATCATGGTCATTCTCCCCAAGAGCCGATCATGAATTATGCAGTCATGGTCGCTGATCTGGTCCAATGGATGGATCAGCACGGGCTGGCCCGGGCGACCGTCGTCGGTCACAGCATGGGCGGTAAAACTGCCATGCTCATGGCCTGCCAACACCCTGAACGAATCCAACGCTTAGTGGTCGTGGATATCGCGCCCAAAGATTATTTCTGGCCCGCGCACCGTGAAGAATTTGCCGCCTTAAATGAACTTAACCTTAATCATCTAGTCTCGCGTCAGGATGCGGAAGAGCGGTTTTCCACCCGAATATCCAGCTACGGGCTACGGAAGTTTTTGAGTACTAATCTTGAGCAAGATGAGACAGGCGCATGGCGCTGGGTGATTAACCTGCCCGTGCTGACGGCCGCTTTGCCGGTCATGGAGAAAAATTCTCTGCAACCTACCGACACTTATCGCGGGCCCACTTTATTTATAGCCGGGGCAAATTCCCTCTATTTACCTCCGAGTGATCACGAGCTTGTTTTAGGCCATTTCCCCCAAGCGCGCATCGCGATTATTCCTGATGCAGGGCATAATCCCCACGTTGAGCAACGCGCGGAGTTCGTTCGACAACTGCTAGCGGTATAATTCTAAAAATCTCGTGCGAAATGCGCCGGCTACGGCAACCCATCGGTCAAGGTTAACGCATTGACCAAAGGCGCAGTGACGTCAGCAGGAAATCCTCGAACGCGGCTGATTCGTTAAAATTAACCCGCAGCAATCCGGCGTTGTGCTCAAGCTTTTCAATTGAGGCGGTCAGGGCGCGCCGCACGGAATCGTCGCCGGCGAGTAAACGCTCTTGGGCAAAGGTCCGCGTCGCTTGTTCAATTTCAATAAACAGTTTCTGTCGAATGCCGTTGGCAATACCGGTCTCAATCGCGATCTGCTCATCGTCATCGAGATCGTCAGGTAACTTGGCCTGTTGCGTTTTCCAAATGGTCTCCGTGGCGGCACCGAGGATGGCATTGAAGCGGGTAATGAGTCCGTAGACGCCCATGACCTGATCAGCGATCGTCCGTTTATCCGGTTTCCCGGCGGCTAATTGCTGCAGCCAGGCCGCATAATCGGTGCGGGTTGAGCGCCAGAGTTCCTGCGTAGCTTCGTCAGCATCAATCAGCGCTTCGCTCCCTGAATCAGTGAAGCGAAAATGCAGGCAGCGGCTGCGGATGGTCGGCAGCAAGGCGTAGGGTCGAGTCGTGAGGAGCAAGATCGTCGTGCTCGGGGTGGGCTCTTCCAGGGTCTTGAGGAAGACGTTAGCCGCGGGCGTGTTCATCCGGTCGGCTTCATAAATAACGGCAACCTTACGCGTGGAAATAGCGCAGGATATTTGCATCTTCCCGATGAGTGCACGCGTGCTCCCGACGTCAATCAGGCGCATTTTACCGGCCGGACGTAGCGCGTGAAAATCGGGATGCTGTTTCGGTGGAAAATTTTGCGTGTTGTGCCGCGGATCATTCAGCAGCCGATCGGCAATGGCATGGGCGACGATGGCCAGGGTGCCAAGATTTTCTCCGTGGAGTAAGAGACTATGCGCCAGACGCTGACGGTTGATGGCTCGTTCAATCACGGTCACCGTGGGGGTGCCATCAAGCGCAGGGGGCCAAGGTAAGGGCGTAGCCGGCATGGGGTGAGCGTGCTTTAACCGAGCACGCGTTGCACTGCAGTGCGGATGAGCAGTTCCAGCGCGTCGAGCGGCAAGGTGCCGTCGGCCACGATAATTCTTTCGGGGCAGGCCCTTGCTAGTTGCAGATAACCTTCCCGAATTTTTTTATAAAAAGTCTGCCCTTCGCGCTCCATTCGATCCGGTAAGTTGGAAGCCCGTCCGCGGACGCGGGCGAGGCTAACCTCGGTGGGAATATCGATCAGGATCGTCAGCTGCGGCATCACCCCGCCAATCGCGAATTGATTAATCGCTCGGACTGGATCCGCCGCGAGGTTGCGGGCCAGCCCTTGGTAAACGGTTGAAGAATCGAGAAAGCGATCGCTCAACACCACGGCACCACGCGCGAGGGCCGGGGAGATTACCTCGCGAACCACTTGAGCCCGGGCCGCCGTAAAGAGGAGGAGTTCAGTTTCAGGACACATTTCGTCACCCTTGGCATTGTGGACGATAATGTTGCGGATTTGTTCGCCAATCTCGGTGCCACCGGGCTCGCGGGTCGTGACCACCTCGCGCCCTAGTCCCTGCAGATAGCTAGCGAGGCGCGCGATCTGGGTCGATTTGCCGCTGCCTTCCGAACCTTCGAAGGTAATAAATTTTCCGAGTAATGGGGTAGGGTGCGACATGAAGAAAAACGGCTCCACCAACGAACAAAAGGAACGGACGGCGCGCAATCAGATTCAAACGTCCACCGCCTCAATCATGTGATTGGTTATGACGCTGTCGCTCCCTTACTTTTCGATTTAGAACTTCGCCATTAATTTAGAATTTCCATTGATTGCGTCGCCCAAACGCTGCAACACTCGCCTTACATGCTCAGTCTTTTACCCCCGCTCTTCGCCGCCTCCACCATTAACGTCTGGCACGTCTTCATGACCACCGACCCCGTGGGTCAAGCGGTCATCGGGCTGCTGGCGGTCTTCAGTATTTTCGCCTGGGCCGTCATGCTCGGAAAATATTCTGATCTAAAAAAGATGCGTGAATTAAATTTATTGTTCGAGCGCAAGCTTGGGCAGGAGAGCCATATTCTCAATTTGCCCGATACGCTAAAAAATCGCCGCGATATTCCTTACGCTGATTTGCTGGCCGACGCGCTCGAAGCGTACTGGCGCGCTGCCGCGATCGGTAAAGAAAAAGGCGATGACCAAATGCGCTCCCGCCTCGAACATGCCGAAAACGCGATTCAACGCGCCTTGGCCCGCCAGTCCTTACGCTACGAATCGAGCATGATCATTCTCGCCTCACTCGTTTCCGGTGCGCCTTTCATGGGCCTTTTCGGCACGGTGTGGGGTATTATGGAAGCCTTTAGCGCGGTCTCCGTGATGCAAAGCGCCAGCATCCAGACGCTCGCTCCGGGCGTCTCTGCGGCGCTCTTGACGACGATTGCCGGCCTCGTGGTCGCGATCCCTTCGGTGTTTGGCTACAATATCCTACTCGGTCATGCTAAAACCATGATCACCGAGCTGGAGAATTATGCCAGCAACCTAGCCGACCGCATCGAGCTCGAAGCTAAATAAGCCCCGCCATGGCCAGAATTTTTCGAAGGCAGCGCAATCTGCATCCGGTGGCGGAACTCAATGTTACCAACATGGTGGACTTGGGCTTCACCCTGCTGATCATTTTCATGATCACCACGCCGCTGATTCAATCAGAGCAAACCATTCCCGTTAACCTGCCGGTCGAGAGTAAAAAGGCGCAGGATGTTTTGCCGGAAACAGAATTTCAGGTCGTCTCAATCGACAAGGCGGGTAATTTCTATTTTGGCCAGAAGCGCGTCAGCTTTTCTGAACTTTCCAGCAGTCTCACCGTGCTCGCGGCCAAGACCAAGCAGCCGGTAATTCGCATCCGCGCTGATCTCAGTTTGCAATGGCAGCAGGTCGTGCGGGTCATGGATGTGATTAAGAAAAACAACCTCACCAAGATTACTTTCGATACCGACGCTAAGTGACGCGATGCGCGCTAATTCGCCCAGTTCGATTGTTGTTTCGCTTAGTATTCATTCTTTTGTCGCCGCGGTCATTTTTTTCACGACCGTCTATGTGGCGCAGCGCGAGCAGCCTCCGGTAATTTTTGAATTAGTGGCGGGTCCGCCGACTGCCCCCGAACAACTCGTCGCTCCTGCCTTGGGCAATACGCCAGATGTGGTGAAATTGACGGTCCCCCCTGTGGCGACGCCTCCGGAAAAAGCACCTGAGCCGGAAGTTGCCGAAACTCCGCCGGCGCCGCCCATGGAAGCGGTGACGCCCCCGCCGGCTAAGGTTAAGCCTGACACCTCAATCGCTAAGCAGCTCAAGCGCAGTGAAAAAACTTCCTATCAACAATATTTGAAGAAACATCCCACGCCCAAGCCCGTGGCCTCAGCCAATCCGAAGACAGGCAAAGTCCCGCGAATTGATGCGCAGGGCATTGCCAATGGAGTAAGGGGCGGCTCGACCACCAATCTGAAAGGCGGCGGCGGCGGTAAGGCCTTGAGCCGGGAGGAGCAAAACGAGCTCAATACTTATATTTCATTTCTCCTGACGGCTTTGAAGGAAGCCCATGAGCCGCCGCCTGGGGTGAGCGATCAATTAGAGGCTAAGGTTACCTTCGATATCACCGCGAGTGGATCAATTCTGAACCCACGGATTTCAAAATCATCCGGCAATCGCGAGTTCGATCAGTCGGTGCTCCAAGCCTTCCGGAAGATCCGGTCGATTGGGCCAACCCCCACGGGCAAAGCCGATACCTGGACGGTTGGGTTCAGGATGAAAGACGAATGATAAAAAGTCC
>Ga0214919_10005727_pt1 | contig 17437 bp, 19 predicted proteins | sample LL1503_MetaG_FD_177994 | JGI IMG/M metagenome (GOLD analysis project Ga0214919, IMG submission 177994) | Freshwater microbial communities from Lake Lanier, Atlanta, Georgia, United States - LL-1503 | ecosystem: Environmental > Aquatic > Freshwater > Lake | place: USA: Georgia | collected...
AAGAAAAAATCTAGATAATTTTTGGGGATAAATATTATTCTTATTTAGATGAAGTTGCAGATTGGAAATGTATTTACAAGTGAAAAGGTAGTTACAACTGGAATTCTACTTTTAATTTTAGTTTTACTTGGATTTTTACTCTTAAATACAAGTGAAGGTTTTCAATCATACGACAAAAGGCAAAACTTAGAAGATTTACGCTATTTTATTAGTCTAGGATTAAATCCAGAGTATAATGATTCTTATAGAAATGCACTTGCTGACTATCAAACAAATAATGGTGTAGATTATTTTAGTTCAAGTGACGCAAACTCTACATCTTCTACGGCTAGTCCTTTACTATCAGTTTTACCTGATACTGAACCCTCTGGAAATATGGAAAGTGCTTTAGAATTGTCGCCGTGGCTAACAGGATTAACAGGTTCTATAGGCCCAGCAGGACCTATGGGACCTATGGGACCTATGGGACTTCCAGGTCTAGAAGGACCACCAGGACCACCAGGACAAGATGGTTTACAAGGACCAGTAGGACCAGCAGGACGAGATGGGCGAGACGGAGTACAAGGGCCAGCGGGACCACCAGGACCACCAGGGCCACCAGGGCCACCAGGACCATCAGGAAATACTGATCCCAGCTTTATAAGACGCCCACCACAGCCAAGAGATGCATCATATAATGCAGTCCTACCAAATCCAGGGCCACCAGGATTAACACCTCAAGGTTCAATGTCATGGAATTCAATTACCAATATAAAATTAGAGTCTTCAGAAAACTCACGATTTATTGATGATGTAGTAAGAATAATCTCTAGTCAGTTACAAAGTATTGGGACATCAAATCCTTTTGAATATTTTAACCAAAATCTAGGTAGTGATATTGTTACACAAGGTCTTTTATTTGCTGACAATTGGCTACGAGGAAACTCCTCTCGTACAAATGAAAACCTAACTAATGCTGTTATTGTAGGTGTAAACTGGATTTTACAAAATACTACGTTAACTCCTCCACCACGACAAGGAGGGCCCAATGGTGGTAATATGCTCAGTGCAATGCCTCGTGAGGGATTACTTGCCTTTTATTCAGTTCAAAATATTTTAAGTTTGGAAGTACATAGAAATTTTATCCAAACTTTAAATCAGCAATTAGTACCCCGATTTGAACAGCTTGGGCTAACGGATGCAAGGTTTCGAGAATTTCAGTCATCTTTTACACCATCTCTATATTCTCAAGGATATATCACTGCAAATAATTGGCTTATAAGTAACTTACCTCTTACAAATGATAAAGTCCCTTTGGCAATAGATGAATCAATTAATTTTATTCGTAACAATACACCATTGTTAGATAATACAGCCCAGCCACCACCACCTCAACCACCACCACCCCAAGCACCCACAGCAGCACAAATGACTATATTACAAGAAGTTGCTAACAGAATTCCAGAATTAAGGTCTCGTAACGGTCCGCCATTTGATACCAGTCTATTGGACCAGTGGCGGACCGATTTTACTACATATATGATGCGAAATCCAAATTTCACAGTTGATCAAATGGAGTCCTTTGTAAGAAACTGGATAACAAGTAATGGTGGAACTTTAGCTCCACGCTCACCAGATTTACCACCATTAGACACAGCACAACAATTAGACACAGTACAACCATTAGACACAGCACCATCATTAGAATCATTTACAAATAAAGCAAAAAAAATATATCAAGATTTTACTTCTAGATTTAGTTTAATGCCAACTGAATATGCGCCGGCTTTATAAATTACTAAAACGATTCATATATGGAATCCCGACTTTAAGTAAAAGCATATAGTATAATAATGTGGTATTGTTATTTATTAGCGTCTGATAATAAAACATATGTTGGTGCGACAATCGACCCAGATAGAAGACTTAGACAGCATAACGGTGAAATAAGTGGTGGTGCGAAAGCAACAAAAGGACATGTATGGCAACGTAAATGTCTAGTAGGTATTTTTGATAATGAGCATGATGCGTTATCCTTTGAATGGCATTGGAAGCGGAACTCTAAAAAGTTCAAAGGCTCAGCACTAGAGCGAAGAATAAAAGCATTAGAATCTATGATGAAAGATAATTTAACTGTAGAATTTTCGTAACTATATTTAGAATGGATGAAGCAAGTCGTTTATACAGAGACAAGAAGATTAGTATGGTAGCTATTAGTTTAGTATTAATTGGTGGATTAAATTGGTTAAGTGCTGTATTTTTAAAGAAAGATGCAGTTGCTTTAGTTCTCGGTACAAAGCTTCTAGGAAAAACAGTATATCTACTTGTAGGTCTTGCTGCACTCTATTTAGTTTTCAAGCGCGACAGTTATTTACCATTTTTAGGTGAAACTATCTTACCATGTGCTGCGTTCGGTCCACGAACACCCGACAATGCGAATCAAGAAGTGGCAATTACAGTTCTACCAAACACAAAGGTTGTATACTGGGCTTCTGAGCCAAAACATGATGCTTCTGGTAGTGATTTACAGATGTGGAATGTAGCGTACAATGATTTTACAAATTCTGGTGTTGCGATTGCTGACGATAAAGGTAAAGCTATATTACATTTCCGTGGCTCTCCTCAAGCCTACAAAGTTCCTTACAAGGGAACTATCAAACCACATGTACATTTCAGAGTGTGTGAAAAATTAGGCATGCTTGGACCCGTCCAAACATATTTCTTAGATTCTGGAAAGATTGAGAAGTTTACTTTACAGTTCTAACCACCAAGTTGGGAAATAGCAACATTAAAATTGTGCTGGGCGATTTCGGAATCAATGCCACCACGGTCAAAATCAACAGTGTAAGAATACATACCCTTTAATGTAAGAAATAATGTAATAGTTCTATTGGTATAATTAATATTAAATCCACCAAGATGATTTACTAGAAACACAATTCTCTGTTTTTCGGCGTCATGAAATACATCTTCTTCAATTTCATACAGATTAATAACAATCATATTATTAATAATCTGGAGTGTAGTACCTTCTGTCATTTTTTACTTTTAATACAAATTATGTGTAAAAAATTATTTCAATTTTTATTATTTTCGTCACATATATAGATAGATATGCCTTGGTCATTTGATAATATCCCAAAGTATGTAATTAATTTAGATAGAAGAACTGATAGATGGAACAGTTTTCAAAAAGCATCTGGTTTTAAAGAACTTAATAACTTACGGCGATGGTCTGGAACTGATGGTAAAGTTCTTAATGTAGATAATGATAATCGTGTATCAATTTTAACAAGATATAATATTCTTCGTTCAAAGAGACGTTCTCATATGGAACTAAACACTAAAGGTGGAGTAGGTTGTTATATTTCACATGTCGAAGTATGGAAGCATTTTTTAGAAAAAGGAAATTCTGAAGTTGGAATGATTATAGAAGATGACGGTATTATGGATATAAATGCTGTTGCTAGAATTAAATCATTTATAACAAATTCTAAAGTAATGAAAGATAATGACTTATGGGATTTTTGTATATTAGCACCTCATGCTAATAATAAGAAACATGGTCCTATGTATCCTAGTGATGAGACATCTATGCGCTTAATGGAATTTACTGGATTGACTGGGTATTTATTTACAAAAAAGGGTATTAGAAAAGTTCTTCCACATGTATATCCAATTCAAGTACATGTTGATTGGTTTTTATCTATTTGTGCTCAACTTCAAATAGTAGATATATGTACTCCTCCTACCGTGTTGATTCGTGTAAAATATTCACGTACAGATATTCAAAAGATTAATGATTGTGAGATTTGCGACATTGAATCTGATTTTTCAAAAAATAGTGAAATGGTTAGTAAACTACGATTAAGAACATATCAAATTGAAGAAGTAGTATTAATTTTAGGAGCAATATTTGTAACTAGTATGTATCTAAAGAATCTCTAGGTGTTTGGTGCTTTACACACTTTTTCTTCCATATGTGTTTTACAATATTCAGTATTATCGATTGTTTTATTATTAAAATTTAACCATTCATCAGCACCTAAGATAATAACATTAAAATTTCCTTTTTTGTCACCTTTTTGTGCATGATGTGCTGCATGGTTTGTATAGAGTATATCTTTTAATCCTTCAGTATTAATAAGACCTTCGTCATATGGCCCTTTTAAAATTGAATATTTGTATTCAAAATCATGCATTGCTACATGGGTCTTATTCCATATATATTCCCATAAAAATGCTGCTACAAGAGATAAAATTGTAGCATTTGTTAAAGATATTTTATATCCAGATATGAATTTAGAAATATACGTAGCAACTAAAGAAGCAATTGTTAATAATACATACAGATTCCAACCCATACGAAATTTAGCATCATTTAGAGGATCTTCTGTTTCATCAGCAACAGTCATATCAGGATTTACATTTATATGATGTTTCATATGATTTTTACATGTATTATTTAAATATGGTACGTTTGATATAATATAATTAAAAAAAGAATTGCTATAATTACAATGCATTACATATCTATGGATAATAAATTCAAATAAACTTAAAATGATGTATAAAATAAGTACAAAATTTGTTAAAGGAACGTATGGTTTTATATCATTTTTAAAATGTATAACTGTATATATAAATCCTAAGGCAATAACAAACATTGAAGTGTTTTTAATAGAATTATTGTTTTCAGGTTTTATATCTTCAGCATCTGAATTATACATATAAATTGTTCTTACAAATGTAATAATTAATCCTGTAAATAGTGATAGTCCAATTTGTCGGGTAAATGTATATACAACTCCCGCACTTATTAATCCAATCACGGCATATGCGTTTTTTATATCTATATCATTATCTAATACTATATATCTTGCAGAGACTAGTAATATAAAGATAATAAATCCTAAATACACTTTTGTAGTAGGACTCATTTACCTATAATAAGACTATGATTTTAATTTAGGAATTTGGTGTTTTTAAATTATAAAGTGTTTCTTTTAGACCTAAGTTTATCATAAGAGTACTAAGATTTGTAATATCTTCATAGTTCTCTGTTGTTAGAATCGCTCTTTTTAGCTTGGGATAATATTTTAGTGAAATAAAATCTGTTTTATAACTAATATATTCAATATTATTCATATTATTGTATGCTTCTTGGAACTGACTTAATGTTGTAAATTTAAATGTAAGATTTGAATTTTCTATTTGCCACATATATTGAATCGATGGTATAGCGCTACTTACATTTACATAGATACCATTTGTTAAACCATATGTATCAAATAAATAATAAAATATATTTAATATAATTTGTAGCATCAGTATTCTATATCAATATATAGAGTTTTTTTATACCCGATAAATAGGTATGAAACATAAGAAAATATTTTATATATTAATTTTAATGATTATATTATTATTAAATATATTATTATATAATAAAATCCCTATAGAAAGCTTTACCAATATTAAAAAACCAGAAGATCATGAACATGAATATATATTACCAGTCCTAAGACTCTTATATTCTGATGAAATAAAATTTATAGATTCTTCTGACACTGCTGATTTAATTATTGCTCAACAATCTTTACCAACAAATAAAAAACCATACATATTTCTAAATGGTGAGCCAGGTCTACGGAATGATAAAAACTATACAACCGCAGTAAAAGACCCATATTGCGTTGGATCCATAGTTTCATCATTAGATTTTGATGACACATATAAAACATTTTATTTACCAATGATTCTTGATAGAGGTCATATTTCTTTTACAAAAAATCCTTTTGTAAGGCAGTTTACCAATTCTGAAAGAACTAGACTGGCCGCATATATAGCTAAACATTCTCCGCCTCATAGACATAATTTTTTTGAAGCTCTTCGCAAGTTAGATAATACAGTTGATGGGTTAGGTGAAGCAAATCATACAAAAGATCTAAGCATACCTCCAAGAGATAAATGGTGGGAATTACCAAAAGTATACAAGAACTATAAATTTGGGCTAGCCATGGAAAATGAAATGGAAAATGGTTATTTAACAGAAAAAATTATGAATGTATATTTGGGTGGAGCGATACCTCTTTATTGGGGTTCTCCAGTTGTAAAAGAAATATTTAATCCAGATTCTTTTATTTATATAAATGACTATCCAGATTTTGAATCATGTGCTAACGATGTTCTTGCTATATCAAATGATCCAGAAAGACTCAAGGCAATGCAAGAAGCCCCAATATTTTTAGAGAATTCTAAATTTGAACGTTATTATGATGTTCCAGCACCAGAATGGCTTGTAGAAATAGCAAATAAAATAAAGCAAAATATTAAAAAAATTAAAACTCTCTAAACTTTTATAAATTGTATAAAATGAATCATATTGATAAGTTACACTATGAAATTCTACTTTTACAAAAGTATGTACCTTCTTATGTAGATAATCTTAATAATTATAAGCATAAGAATAAATTCTTTGAAGCATTTATTCGTCATAAGGTAAATAAGATTGCCACCATATGTAATGATATATTTGTAGATGAAGATGGACATTGTAATTGGGATAATATTCAAACTATAGAATCTAGAGGATTTCATATTGGTCCTGCAGAACAAGATAGATTTGGCTGGTTAACAGCGATTCTTACAACAAAGAAAGGCGAGATTGTATTTGGTTAAAAAACAAAAAATTGCTCTTATAAAATCAAACATTTTTTTTTGTTATAAAAACAAAAAAATTGATAATCCCTCCCTTAATTTTTTGTATTCAAAATGAATATTCAAGTCTCAAATATTAATGTCAATAACAAGAGTCTTAAGGGTCTTAAAATTATTGGGAACCCAATTGATACAAGAAACGCTACTCATACTATTATTCTTCTTGATACCAGCGGCTCTATGGATGATGGTGGTAAGTTGCCAAATGTAAAAAAGAGTTTGAATTTTCTAGTAAAGTTTCTTCAAAAGACAGATTATCTAAGTCTTGTAACGTTTAATTCTAGTTCTAATATTATTATTGAGCATACAAATGTAACAACTGAATACATTGATACTTTCAAGTATGCGATTGATATGCTTGATGCTGAAGGTGGGACAAATCTTTCAGCAGGTCTATTAAATGTAAAATCAATTCTTGAACGAACTGATTCTTCTAATGTATCAAAGACTGGTCTAATTATTCTAACAGACGGTCATACAAATGAAGGGGTAACTAAATCAGAAGATATTATGCGTCTTGTTAATTCAATTAAAGCAGTTGAGCCGAATATTTCAATTACAACAATTGGCTATGGTGAAGACCATAACGCACAACTACTGAAGGATATTGGTATTTATGGCGGCGGCTCATACAATGTTGTAAATAATATTGAAGAAGTCGGCACTGTGTTTGGTGATATTCTGGGTGGACTAATGACAACTGTTGCTCAGAATGTAACTGTTACATTTCCATCTACTTGGAACTGTATTAATATGTATTCAAAGGATTCTGTAAATACATCTACACGTATTCATATTGGTGATATTTGTGCTGAGTCAGAAACAATTATTATATTTGAAAATAGCGATACGAATGCGAATGCTTCTACAGTGGATGTAGAAGGGATGAATACAAAAGATTTTAGTAGGATTCATAAGAGGATTTCATGGAATCCTAGTGAACTTTCTCAAGATATGAATCCATATTATATGGCATATTTCCGTAACCTAATTGCTTATATTCTTCAGAATATTACTAATATGGATAAAGCTCTCATTCGTAGTACAATCGAAAATATTAAAGTGAATTTGACAACAACTACTCTACAGTATCATCCTCTTACAAAGATTCTAAAAGAGAATATTGAATCAATTGAAAAACAGTTGCTAAGCACTAGCTCTATGAATACAACTCAAAATATTCAAACAAGTGCGTTTCTAGGTCTTGGGCGTGGAGCAAGTATGGGAAGACCACAGTATCGTAACATGCGTCTTCCTCCTAGCCCTTCTGATGAAGATGATATGTTAGATGCTATGAATGCTCTAAATGTAACAACGCCATTTAGCAATCGTATTCAGAGACATCTTACTACTCAAATGACACAATTTAGTTGTTCAGGTAATGATCCAATTAATGAAGATACCTAAAATGTATTGTGTTCTATAATATAAATGAACGAAGGAATTCTTGTATTTGCTGGGGTAACATTTTTTATACTAGGTATTTGTATGCTAAACCCCAGTAAAAAAGAAATAACAAAGGAAAATGATAAACCACTCTACGTCAAATATAACCAATTATCACATAGTTATTTATTCTCAGAAACAGTTTAAAAATAAGAGACAAAATTAATATAGGAATGTATGCGACACATCATAAAACTGGAAAACAAATCCGTATTCTTCAGCACACCACATCTACGTGGAGAAGTAATAAATCTCTCGTGTGGCTCGATGATACTTGTGATTTGAGCCAGCAATTTAATCGCATTGATATTGGTGTTGTCGGCTCTGCTAATTATGAAGCACTTGTGAATAAAAATATACTAGCAGATATTATTGTATGTATTGATACTGATGATATTAAGTGGATTTATGAAGGTGGTACTAAAAAAGTAAATATTCTTCTTGCTTCTAAAAAAATTCTTGATACGCTTGGTCTAGACTTTTTTAAAGATAAAAGTATTAATAATATTTTATGCTTAGATGAACTACATCTATTATATCCTTTTATGGGGTCAATTTGGGATGGCTCGAAAGATGATGCATGCGTAATGGTTGGTATTCTACTCCGTTATGGCTCTATGTACAATTCTAGCCTAAATAACGTAACACGTAACATATTTTCTTTAAAGGTTCATAATACACTTCCAAGTATCCCACAGCTATATTTTATTAGCCAGTATTATGTAGCCCCTCAAAATCGTCGTGCGAAAGAGATTAATTTATGCGTACGTAAAAATGTAGAAAATCAGTTTATTGATAAAATTATATTATTGAATGAAAAAGATTATTCTAATAATCTACCAACCAACTCTAAAATTCAACAAGTTGTTATTAATAAGCGTCTATATTATGATGATGTAATTCGTTATATCAATGACAATATTCCAGAAAATTCAATTGTTGTATTTGCCAATGCAGATATTTATCTAGATGATACAATCCGTCATCTATGGTCGACAAATCTTGACGATAAATTTATGGCGCTTCTACGTTATGAAAATGATAAGATTTTTGGTCCTCGTCCAGATTCTCAAGACACTTGGATTATTTCATCTGATTCTGTAAAAAAGCGCTCTTCTCAATGGAAGTATGAAGACTTACATTTTTCCTTCGGTGTTTCAGGTTGTGATAACGCTATTACTTGTGAAATGCTTCGTATGAAGTATTTAGTAGTAAATCCAGCACTAACTATTAAAACACATCACGTTCATGATTCTGAAATCCGCAATTACGACTATGAAACTATTATTGAAAAGAATGTATATTTATACGTTGAACCGACCGGTCTTCATGATATGGAAGCAGTAACCAATCTTCCAAGCCAGAATATTACAACGAAACTCAGTTTAGTAAATTTTAATAGACCTATTCAAGCAAACAATGAAAATAAAGCAAATACATATTGTACAATGTTAGAAAAGAAAGAGCGTTATATTTTTACATCAAGTGGTGATAACACTTTTCCAAAGCAACTACTACCAATTTACAAATTTAACTCTATTTTCCAAACAAATCAAGGACTTGCTTATGGTTATGATAAGATTTATGTAGGGCCTTCAAAGAAATCGAGTGAAATGTGGGCTGAATCGAATCTAAGTACTTTATCACCTAATGTTCGTGTAAAGAAAGGATATGTTGTACCACTGCCAGTTGAATACACTAAATCATGTGAATTATATCTAAATTATTATCTTCCTAAGATTCTATTACTTCGTAGCCAATATGGCAATGACGGTGAATTTTGGTGTCCTAATACAAAGCCTTTTATTGAAGCACTACAGCTATTCAAATGGAATACAAAACATATGCCATTGTTATCGCAGAATGAAAATGAAACTGCTTTTATGGATGAAGCATATGTATGGTTTCCAAGTGATAATTTAGAAGTATCTAGAGAGGAAATGAATGCGTTACGTTCTTTCTTGAGAGAATCTGTAGAAGAAGATTCTGTTGTTGTATGTATGGATGAAGAATATATTAATAAGTATTTTGTAAAGGAGTTAGAACTAAAGTATGAGAATCTTAAGGTAATTTTTCCATCTACATCTATTGAGCGTAAGATTTCTGCGTTTCAAACCGCTACTACAATGTTTCTATATACTTCGAATGCCACTCAGTGGGCTTGGCGTTATATTTGGGCGATGAAACCTAATACAACCATTATTGATATCCAGAATGAAATGGAAATGAATGGTGAAATTCACCATATTGCCAGTGCATGTGAGCTAAATCATATACTTCATATTGTTCCTAAAGGAAGTCTTGCGACTGTTACTGTGAAGCGTATTCTCGAAAGTCTTGTAACTGAGACTAAAAGCTCTGAAGCTCCAACTATTTACGTACCAAATCCATTGACTACTGAGTCTTTTTATAAACACACTGGGGATTCATTTCGTGAAATGATAGATATTTGGGCTGAAAGAGGTTATGTGAAAAAAGAATATGCACACTGTCAAAATGTTTGGATGAGTGGTGTCGGCGATACACTATTATATGATAGACCTAATTATGATTGGATTAAACAATCAAATCCTAAAGAGCAGTCTTGGAAGAAAGCATTATTTGGAAATCCCAAGCCAATTGGTGTTAACTCGAAGTCTTGGTCATTCTGGCCACGAAGACCAAGACTTGTAGAAGCCATGCTTAGCAAAGACTTTAAAAAAACAAAAGGAGTTGTATTTTATGGCAAGATAGAAAATCAAGTACAAAAGTCTAATAGAACTAAACATGATTGGTCGAGTGTATGTGATGCTTACGCAATGGCATCTGAGAATGAACCTCCTAGATTCTCAGAGCAAGAATATTTAGATAATCTAGCATCTGCTAAATATGGTCTATGCTTAGCAGGATTTGGCAAGAAGTGTCATAGAGAAGTTGAGTGTATGGCGTTTGGAACTGTTCCTCTTGTTGCTCCAGAAGTGGATATGGAGAATTATGCAAATCCTCCAACTGAAGGACTCCATTATATTCGTGTAAAATCGCCAGAAGATTTGAAAGATAAACTAAACCAATTTGACGATGATGTATGGTGGCGTATGTCTGAAGCGTGTAAGGAATGGTATCTTCAGAATTGTTCAGTCGATGGAATGTGGAATTTAACAAAAACTTTGTAGTTTCTATTCGCATAATTTTTTATGTTTTTCTTCAGGATAAATTGGTTCTGAAATATCACAAGCTACATTTTCTAATACATCAGATAGGCCCATATATATTGTTTCATAACCTTTTTCATTACGTATATCAATTATATATTTGAGTGACAAATGACATGTACTGCTTATAGAATTAAACAATATAACTGGAGATTTATGATTTATAATTTTATCAAGTAATTTTTTATTTTTCTCATTATTTGGCGATAATGGAAAAAACCCTTGAATATATTTTCTATCTTTAATATTATTATTTATAACAGAAAATAACATGGTATCAATACTAGGTTCTTCTGATTCATCACTTATAAATGGGTATGAATAATCTTCATATTCAGGAATTGGACTTATTGAAATTAAAGTTCCATCTATATTATTTAACATTTTATTTAAAGTTTTAATATATCTTGATAAAAATGGTCTAGAAGATGGGGATTTCATATCTTTAATTTCAGAAATATCACTTTTCTCTCTAGAAATTTCAATATAATGATGCCCCTCTTTTCCTTTTGAACCAAATGATTGCCCATAGTTAATATTATTAACCTTTCCAGAATATTTACCGCTCACAACTTCATTCGAATCATTGCTACCAACCTTTAATACTATAAAATTATCGTTTGGTACGTCAGAAATTGCCTCACTTAATTTGTGATAACTTTTTTCTGGTATTTCACTTTCTTTTCCGTTATATTCTATAGGAGTGGGCTGTGCATTACGTCCTTTTGGAATTTTACAAGCATTTTTACTACCTCCTCTTTTTTTTGTATATTGCTTTCTTCTTTTAATATTTCTTGTTTTCATCTATTGAATACTTCTTTTTTAACCAAATAATAAGAGCAATACGCATTCCATCTTCAATTGGCAATGTTTCATGAGGATGAGAGCCTCTATGAATAATACAATCGCCCTTTATTGGTAAAATATCTGTTTTACTATATATTTGGGTATTTTGAATTCTTTCAAAGTTCTTTTTACAGAATATATTTCCATATTCTGTTATTCCATGAAATCTCAAAATATTACCCTTAAGATTATCTGTATTTAGTGTAATATTTATTGTAATATCTGAATCATCGACATGAAGATTAAGTTTCTTTTCACCGGAACCATTTGTTTTATAAATTATTCCATGTGAATTATAGATATAATATTCTTGTTTCTTGTCAAAATCATACAATGAATTAATTTTGGGAATAAGATTATCAACAATAGTATGAATAATATCTGGAGAAACTTTGTAAATATCTGTAGTGTATTTTTGCATAGAACCATTATGAGGAGATTCTTGTTGATTCTTTAAAATTATAGAACTAAGTCTTTCACACTTTTCATCATCCATGTATGGAAAATGAAAGATATTTGATATGATAGTATCTTCACTTGTATCCATTTTGTTGATAATTACACACTATATAAATCGATTCAATTTTTTATGTAAAATCTAAAAATTGATTTAAAAAATGCTTATAAATCTATATTAGAAAGATGAGTAATCATAAACATTTTGTGCTTGACGGTAATGGTTGCGTTGAACTACTCGAAGCATTTGGCTCAGACCTAACCGTTGTCAACGCAGCTCGTGTATCCTTCGCAAAAGAAGTAACAGAGTTCAAGGAAGGTGACCAGAAACTTATTAATTATCTTATTAATCACAATCACATTAGTCCATTCTTTCATCCCCAGATTCGCTTTCGTCTAAAGATGCCTATTTTCGTAGCACGAGAATGGTTTCGTCACACTATTGGTTTCAGTCGCAATGAGGTTTCTCGTCGTTATGTGAATGACGAGCCTCAGATTTTCATCCCTAGTGAACTACGAGCGCGTGATTCTAACAAAAAGCAAGGCTCGAAAGATTGTTCTATCGAGAATAATGAGCAAATGGTTCAGAAAATCAAGGATTTCACGAATCAATCACTAGCTCTTTACAATGACTTGCTAGAGAATCAAGTTGCGCCAGAAGTAGCGCGTGGTATTCTTCCACAGAATATGTATACTGAGTTTATTGAGACAGCATCTCTATATGCTTACATGCGTCTATGTAGTTTGCGCATGGACCCTCAAGCACAAAAAGAAATTAGGGAATATGCAGAAATTGTATGTAAGTTGCTAGAGCAGCACTTCCCAGCATCTATGAAGGCTTTTAATACTAAAAGTTAGGGTCACTATCACTATCAGGATACTCAGTACATAACACTTCATTTTTTACATCATAACGCCCTACATAAGTATAATCTAGAGTATAGACTTTATCTTTCTTCGATTCATAATAGTATTGTTTCCCAGCAATAGTAATAGGTTTCACAATAAGTTGTACAATATCACATGCTTCTTCTTTTAGCGACGGGTCTATATACATCTTTGGTTTCAATTCTTCAACAACATTGCTAGCGACTGGTACCTTCTTTGTCTTTGTCTTTGTCTTTACAATCTTTGGCTCTTCAACTACTTTCTTTCCAGCTTTTACCATCTCTACATCTTTTCTAAAACCTTTTTTAAGCATACTATTGTACCATTCACCATTTTCAATCTGACTCCAAGGAGGAATTGGCTCACCAATTTTTCCATGTAGTACTCTTGGTTGCCAAACTCGCTTATTAGTTTTATCTTTTAAAACAATATCCTTGCTAATAGTAAGACTAGGCATCTTCTCATGTTTATCCAAGCAAGAGCCGCATAATTCTTGATTAATAAGTGATTTATTACTACAACCAAGAGGAATAAAATAATGCTGATTTGTTACTAAACCAGAACTATCATAGAATGTTCCTTTTTGTGTATCGCTTACAGTTCTCCCTTTACATGTTGCCATTTTATTCTAATAAATTATTACGCCTTAATTAATTCAATTTTTGTAGTTTTTATTTGTTGCTTAAGGAAGTATCATTTCTTATTAGTAATGAGATTTTTAAAGACTGATACTGCTCATAGTAAAAATGAAAATGGATTTAAACTTCTTGCTAAATACGTAAATGCGATTATTATTGAATCAAAAGATAGAAATATATGGAAAGAAGAATTTGATTTAGTTTGGATTCCAAAAGGGTTTCAGCATTCAATAGAATTTCCAAATGCAAAACGTATTATATTTGGACCACATAATTTCGTATTTCCTGAAGAGCCATGGTTATATAAATTTCAGCCAGAATTCACTAGGTCTATTTATACATGTTTATCTCCATTTATTGGAAAAATTTATAGCCAATTTGGTGAATTTTGTATGCCAGTAAAACCCATACCATTCCCTCTAGATATTGAAAAATTTAAACCAATAGAAATAAAGGTATATGAATATGACTGCATTTTATACTTTAAAGGCCGTGACAAAAAGTATTTAACTTATATACAATCTGCACTAGAAGAAAAAGGTATAAAATATTTTACTTTTGAATATGGTAAATACAATGAAGAAGATTATATACAAATATTGAATAAAGTTAAATTTGGAATTTGGATAGGTTCTCATGAGTCTCAAGGATTTGCACTACAAGAAGCATTATCTATGAATGTGCCGCTACTAGTTTTCAATGTAAAATCATTAACAGATGAAGTAAATACATTTGGAAATCATAGTTATCTTCAATATGAGCCTCGATATAATTTATCTGCAACATCCTGCCCATATTGGGATGATAGTTGTGGAATAACATTTACTGAGATTAATGATTTTATTATAAATTTAGAATTAATAAATAATACTTATAATACGTTTAATCCAAGAGATTATATTATTAAAACACTTTCGCCAAAAGTATGCTATGAACGAATTATTTCTGAATTTAATTTGTAATATCGTTCAACCAAATTAAAATATGTAGATAAGTCATTCGCTCTGTTATCAGTCTTAACTCTTACATGAAATGCTTTGTCAAATGAATCAAATAATTTCATTTCAATAAGATATGTATCTTCAAAAATTTGAGATAATGGCGCAGATGTAACTAAGATATCATTATCGCTACATATTTTACCAATTGTTATATCATCCATAGTATATAATGGTCCGTCATAAGCCATAATAATTTTTGCAACATCTGGTGTAAGAGTAAATCCACAACCAGAAGCATAAATAAATTCACCATACCATAGAATACTTCCATTATAGACTTTTTCAGTTGGAAGTATTTCTAGCCATTTTTTATATTTATCAAATACAATAAAAGATGAAAGGTTTGTTCTAAATATATAGTCATAGTTTGATAGATTAAAAAATTGTAGTGCTTTTTGTGTTTTCTTTAAAACTGTATAAAAACTTTCTTCAAGTTTTATAAAAAGAGTATTTTCTTCAAGTAAATATTCTGTTTCTAAATTTGGATTTGATTTAATAAAATAACATTCAAATGTAGTATTATTCATATATTTTTCCCACAATCGTTGGTATATATGGTAAGGATATGTATCATTTGCAATAATTAGTACAAGCACCTTCATATAATTATTAATTATAAACCTTTAAAGTCCTAGCGCTAGGGTCTGTTGCACCTTCACACCAATTAGGCATCCAGAAATATGGTATTACATTTGAATGACCTTTATAAAATTTTTCAAAAATTGTACGATAATAAAACATTTCTCGCGTTGTTGGTTTAAGATATGTATAACTCTTTGCAAATTGCTCCCATTCACTTGTAACCACAATCTTTTCTTGAATAATTTCATACCAAGATTTTTCTAAAGGACTCACACCGTCACTAAATGCTTCTTTCTTACGCCACAGTACTTCATCTGGTAAAGTCTCGCCATCATCAAATGCTTTACGAAGAATAAACTTTTCACATTGCTCCCCTTTTACAGGTCTTCGAAGCCAACTAGAAATAGATTTTGCAATTTGGACGAATTGTCTGTCCAAGAATGGTGTGCGTGGCTCAAGCCCGTGACTACTAATACTTCTATCACTTCGCAATACATCAAAGTAATGAATATCTCTTAGAAGTTTAGTAGTTTCTTTTTCAAATTCATAATCATTTGGCGCATTGTAGAAATACATATAAGAACCGAATACTTCATCACTACCATCACCATTAAATACAACTTTACAATCAGTATGCTCTCTAATATACTTGCTTACTAACCAATTACCAACAGAAGCACGAACCGAAGTAGTATCAAAACTTTCAATATCATGAATAACCTTAGGAATAGCATCAAAAAATTCATCTGGTGTCAATATAATTTCAGTATGGTCTGATTTAATAAAGTCTGCTACTTTGCGGGCATACGCTATATCAGTAGAGCCTTCCATTCCGATACTAAATGTTTTTAATGGCGGTAAGCCTTTATTTCTAAGACTTTTCGCAACGAGCGATGAAATAAGACTAGAATCAAGTCCACCACTTAGTAAGCATGCGACTGGTCGCTCAGTAAGCATACGCTTTTCAACAGCAGCTTCTAAAGCAACCTTTAGAGCAATAGAGGCTTCTCTAATACAATCATATTGAGGATTCTTTAAAAATGGTACTTGGATATATTTTGTATCTTCTAGTAAATCTAAACTAGATGCATCATAAATATGATACGTTCCTGGCATAAATGGTACTATGTTTTTACAAAGAGGAACTAAGCCTTTTATCTCTGAACTAAAGTATTTATTATCACCAATATACAATGGACGAACACCATACGGGTCACGGCCAATTACAACTCTATTACGCTCTAAATCAACTATAACTATGGAAAATACACCATCAAGTAATTGAAAAAAGTCTTGAATGTTATCACGATTTTTAATATACAGTTCTCCAATTACTTCACAGTCACTTTGAGATTTTACTGCTATATTATATTGCTTTGCTAGAATCTTCCAGTTATATATTTCACCATTACACATCCATGTTACAGAATATTTTGTCATAGGCTGCATTCCTTCAGGATTTAATCCGTTAATTGCTAAACGATTGAATCCCATCGTGCCAGCATGACCGACTGTTAGAATCTTTGTATCTTCAGGCCCTCGTGCTTTAATTTTATTTACATAAGATTCAATATTTGCCGTACATATATTTCCTAAACAAAACCAAATTCCACACATGCTATAATTTTAATCTAATACTAGTTTAAATGGATTATTCGGATATGATTCGCAAGATGCAAGCACAAGCACA
>Ga0214919_10005728_pt1 | contig 17437 bp, 13 predicted proteins | sample LL1503_MetaG_FD_177994 | JGI IMG/M metagenome (GOLD analysis project Ga0214919, IMG submission 177994) | Freshwater microbial communities from Lake Lanier, Atlanta, Georgia, United States - LL-1503 | ecosystem: Environmental > Aquatic > Freshwater > Lake | place: USA: Georgia | collected...
TCACAAAAAACAAATCAGTCATAAGCACTAGAAAACACTAGCTCTAACAACCATTAATCGCAAGAAATAATTTGGAAAATCTGAGGAAATTTAAATCAGTTTAGTTGGTGGATTTGCGACAGTGCCTCAATGTGAGAAAGTTGGCGCTCAACCCAATCTCCTTGAAAACCATTTTCGTTAAGGATTGTTGAGCCTAAGTGCCGCACGCCGTGCGGAGTCATTTTCCCATCGCTGAATTTTTTCATCATCTTGATCATTGAAACATCAGACATTGGACGTTTGGTGCTGATGGCACCCGGAAATAGCACTTCGTATTTGCCGCTGATGTTTTGGATAGTCTTTAAAACTTCGATTGCTTGTGTTGAAAGTGGCACAAGGTGTTCACGCCTCATCTTCATGCGTTCTTGCGGGATGTGCCAAAATTTTTTCTTTAGATCAAATTCTTCCCATCTGGCTTGTCGAACTTCGCCGAGTCTTTGCAAAGTTAGCAGCAACAATTTAATTGAAAGAGCACTGAGGTTGAGCTTATCTTACGAGTAAAGGTTGTGCAGAAAATCTGGCAGCTCTTTGTCTTTGATATGTTTGCGGTTTTGTTGTGTGTGCTGTCCTAAAATTCTGGCGCGTCCCAAGGCAGGATTTTCACTGCAAAGCGAAGACGAAATCGCATATTCAAAAATCTCAACGCAATATTGGTTAATTCTTTGTGCAACCGTGATTGATCCGCGACTTTCGATGTCTTGTAAAATTTTAACAATGTGAGCAGCACTGATTTCTTTGATAGAAATATCACCAATCACCGGAAACACATCTTTTTCTAAACGGCTTTTGATATTCTTAGCATGTTTATCAGTCCAGTTCTGGCGGGTATACCAATCCTCTGCGATTAGGCGGAATGTATTTTTTGAAGTGGTAATGTTGCGCTGTCTTTTATTTTTCTTATTTTGGTTTGGGTTGATGCCATCTTTTAACGACTCTTTTATTTCATTTCTAATCGCTCTAGCTTGAGCAGAGCCGATCTTTGACGATTCAGTTCCATACTCGCCTATGGTGAAGATATTGTTCTTACCATCAAATTTATACGGCAATTGCCAAACCCTTTTACCGCTCGGTCTTACGAGAAGCCTTAAGTTCCAATCATCAAACAGGAAATATTTTTTGTCTTTTGGTTTAGCTTCTCTGATTTCTCGATCAGTAAGTTTGCGATTAATCTTAAGCATTTTTTCATGTATAAGTTTTTGGATGTACAATTTTGTACATTACTTTGTACATGAAAAAAATCTAGATTTTACTAAACTTGACTGGTGGCTGGATTTCTTTGGACTAAGGAAGGGGTCTGGAGCCTTTAGAATCAAGGCTTAGATGGACTAAAAAAACTTTACTGGAATGGGAAGTGGTTGCGGGGGCTGGATTTGAACCAACGACCTTCAGGTTATGAGCCTGACAAGCTACCGGGCTGCTCTACCCCGCGGTAAGTGAATAAAAAAGTTAAGAGAAAACTTTTCTTTCAAAAGAAGAGAGGCGCACCTTAAAGATGGTGAAAAGTAAATGCAAGTTACAAAATCGATTCAACGTCAATTATTTTTTCGATGCGGCGCAGCTTTGATATATCGGTCTCGTCGAGAAAATAATTTTGAGGCAATTCTATTTTGGTAATTTTTTTATCGGCGGCTGCAATCAAGAAAACTTTGGTAAATTTTTCGTTACCAATTGGCGCGGGATATTGGGAGAGAAAAGATTTTATACCAAAAAGCGGGTCACGATTTTTGATGATTATTTCAACTTTGGATAAAACTTTTTTTACAAATACTTGCTCACTTTGCTGTTGCAAAACTTGTGCTTTAGGCTCATAAGATCGAGCAGGGCTTTGATTGTAACTGTCAACATTATTATTGGCATTGCGATTATAATTATTGCGCGCAGGTTGTTTTTTTATGTCTTCAAAATCCTTATCTTGAGATTTGGTATTTTGAATAAATTCTTCGAGTTTTTTTACTTCACGAATCAAAATTCTAACACCGCCATCATCTTTCTTAATTAGGCATTCAAGCGCGATAACGCTGCCATCAATTAAAATATCGCGAGCGGAAGTAATTAAAGATTCGTCAAAAATCATTGCTTCAAAAATTCCGTAAGGATCAGAAATTGTCATGTAAGCGAAGCGCCCGCGTGGTCCGGAGCGATGCTTACTTCCAGCGACAACGCCGGCCATTTTTACTAAATTTCCATCTTCAAGTTCATCGCGTTCGAGTTTATCAGAAAAAATTACGCCGCGTTTTTTTAACTCGGAAACATTGTCGTCCAGCGGGTGTTCGTTGAGAAAATATCCGAAGGCTTCAAATTCTTTTTGTAGGCGTTCAATTTTTGTCCAGTCTTGCGTTTTTTTTAATTCTGGTTTGGCATTGGCTTCCGGAAGTCCGCCAAATAAGCTCATTTGGTTAGAATTTGCAGCTTCAGTTTTTTGAGCAGAGTAGGCGGAAAGTATTTCGAAAGATTCCGCAACTTGACGACGATTTTTTTGTAAGTCTTGAAATGCGCCTGCTTTGGCTAAGGCTTCGATTGATTTTTTATTGATTGAACGAGAATCGAGGCGTTCGGCAAAATCGTAAATATCTACAAATTTTCCGTTGACTTCACGCTCTTTAATTGCAGTTTGCATCATTCCAAAACCAACGGCTTTAATAGCACCAAGACCGAAGCGGATTGCAAATTTTTCTTGTGAATTTTGATGGTCTTGCGACATGAAAAAATAATTGGATTTTTGAGCGCTTAAACTAGGCGTGAGATTTTAGAAGGGTTCTAAGCAATAAATAACAAAACCAAGATTCCTAGCACAATTCTATAAACACCAAAAGGAATAAAATTGTGGCGACTAACAAAAGCAATAAACCATTTTATCACCAAAATTGCTGAGAGAAATGCTGACAATAATCCAATTAAAATGAGCTCAACATTTGCTCCCGTAAGCTCAGAAGAATTTTTTAAAAGATCATAAAAACTCGCTGCTGCAATTGTTGGAATTGCTAAAAAGAAAGAAAACTCTGTTGCAGTTTTGCGATTTAATCCAAGCAAAAGCCCGCCAATAATAGTTGCGCCTGATCTTGAAATTCCGGGAATCATAGCCAGACATTGAAATAATCCGATGTAAAAAGCTGAAATCGGTTTGATATTATTAACATCATCAACTTCTGATTTTCTTGGTTTCTTCTCAACTAAAATCATGATTATGCCGCCTAAAATTAAACTGATTGCGATTACTAGATTTGAAAAGAGATATTCTTTAATCAATTTATGTAAAAGCGCACCAATTATGGCTGCGGGCATGAAAGACAAAATTAAATTTAGTGTGAATTTTTGTTGTTCTTTTTGTTTTAAATTACAAACAACCGTGAAAATTTTTTGGCGATAAATTACGCAAATCGCAAGTATCGCGCCTAATTGAATTACGATTTCGAAGAGACTATTTTTGATGGTTTGAAAATCGATAAGGTAAGAAAAAATCAACAAGTGCGCTGTTGATGAAACCGGAATGAATTCTGTTAATCCTTCAACAATTCCAAGGAAAACAGCTTTGAATAAATCGGCAAAATGAAGCACTTTAAGAAGAGAAGTAAAAAGATGGTACCTCCGATCCGAATCGAACGGACACGTCCCAAGGGACAATAGATTTTGAGTCTATCGCGTCTACCAATTCCGCCACAGAGGCATTTAAAAAATAATCTTTAAATGGGTAGTAGGTTTAAGTTTTGCGATTTTTTAAAAAAACCGTAAATGTAAATAAACCTTATAAGATTTAATAAATTTAGAACGTAGAAAAATAAAATCCTATTAAAGATCTTATTTTTTTAGAAAAAATTTGGTCAAGAAATTTAGTGTTATTGCTAAAATTTCTTGACCAAACCCAAAGTAGAAAATCTAAAAAGTAAATTTTGGGAGGCGCACTTTAGCAAAAGTTAAAATAAAAAGTCAAAAACCTTTAACTAAAATAGTATGAATTTATTTAAATCACTTAGAGCTCCATATTCTGGGAGTCGAATAATATAGTTTAACATAATAGTCATTATGTGAAATTAAGATTAAGGGTTTTTAAAGTTTTTTGAGGTTTTGGGTTTTTTTACTTTCAAAACTTATCAAGAACGGGATTAAAAACTTCGATCTTTAAATTTTTATCAAAGAGTTTTATCAAAGAAGCCGATGAAATTTTTTTCGGCGAATAATTTCGGGTTTTTATCTGCAAAAAATGTTCAGCGCGTCAGAAAACACTGAACAAAATTTTGCACAAATAGATTGGCTTGGGCTTTTATAGTCTTGTTCTGCTATTCCAATTTCCTCAAGAACTCGAGCCATTTTGCCCTTATCGCTAGGTTCAATGCCTTTTTTTAAAAGCAGAATCAAGATTTCTCTGGGACCTGATTCATTGTGACTTTGTGAATTGGTGTTTATCTTTTTTATGGCTGTTTCAAATAATTCGTCACAAGTAATTTGCTGCAATGAATTATTTAATCTAATCATTTCAACAGTAGCATTTGCATCATAAAATGATGGAGCGGCTTGAGTTTCAAGCAAACCGATTCTTTCTTCATTGATTGGTCGAGTGCTTTTTCTAGAGCTTGGTTTTTGTTCGGACGAAGTTGTTAAATCTGACTTAGAAAAATTTTCTAAAATAATTTCAACAAATTCTCGGGAAGAATCTTCAACGGCTTTGAAAAAAGATTTTCTTAGTTTTTCTGCCGCAGCTTCTGGAGCATATTCTAAAGATTTTTTTACTAAATTAACTAAGGTTTCTCCCTCCATATTTCTTAAGCGAAAATCAGAAATATTAGTAAAAAAAGACTCAACAATTACTGCATTTGAATTTTCAGAAGACAACATTTCTTCAACGATTTTACTGAATTTTTGATGTCCCAACAATAATTCTTTTTGATCAAATTCCATTATATCAAGATTTTTGGACTTAAGAATAGTCGCCAAAGTTTTTGGCTCTTTTTTAAGGATACAAAAAGTTAGTGCATCATCGATTAAATCTTCTCTAGTCGTTAAATTAGTTATAATAGCTCCTTCATCAAGCAATCTAGATACCAAAGGATCGTAGCAATTATTACTTAGCGCATAAAAAAGAGCTGAGTTACCATAACTATCATAATTTTGTTCTGAAAAATCAGGGTTGTTAATAAAAAGTTTTTCTTTTCTTACTTTAAGAACCTCTAGCAAGAATTCTAAATCTTCCAAACTTCCTTTGCGACATATCTCAAAAATATCGGTACCGCTACCTTGATTCTTCCTGTGGCCATCAATGGCAGAATCAATTTCTTTTTTTATCTTATGGAATTTATGGCTTACTGCATAAACTGCAAATAAGTTCTGAGCAATGTGGTTATTATGTTCTTCGGCGTGCCTACTGAGTTCTAATAATTGATCTTTAGTTACTTCATGATTACTATTCATCATAAGCTCCAGAGTTTTTACATGCCTATTCTCGATTGCAAGTTTTGCATTATGTAAAAAATTTTCAGTAATATCTGCGCCATTATCGATTAAAAATCGAACAACTCCTAGATAAGATCTACCTTCAAGTGCATAGCTTAAAGCATTTTTGCCTTGAGCATCTTTTTCATTTATTAGGAGTGATACCATGTTTGTATCAAATGCTTTTGATATCGTTTCGCAATAACGTGATAAAAAGTCATAACCTTGTGTTTTTGCGGCAAATGCTACTGGATTTGGAGTGGAGCTAAAGCCTTTTGTAGGATCAAAACCGTAATGAATTAAAAGGGCGAAGGTGTAAGTAGATTTTTTACTAACAGCCAGATTTAGTAAAAGTTTGTGATCAGTGATTTTGTCGATTTCATTTCTATTATTATCGATTGTCTCAATCAGAAGCTCGTCATTATTTTTTACAATTGCATCTGAGATTATTTCGGAAAAATTTTCGCTTGCTGCCTGAAATTCTTGTTTGGACATTTGATTGATTTTATTTTAAAAAAATAAACCTGAGGTTGTGGAATCTTACCTAGATAAAATCTTTTTTTATCGGTACAAGCTTTTTTTATTTAAGATTAAAAAAGTAGAATTTTGTAATTTGACATCTTTTTCGCATTGTAGCTATTTCCTAAGTTTTGCAGCGGAGAATTAATGAAAAATTCCATTTGATAAGCCAGCATCTTCAGGTTGCGTGGGTAGTTAATTAAAATGAGACTTGAGTCGCCATTTTTAATTTGTAAAATTTATTATTTAGATGAGTTCGACAAATCGATAACTATTGATTTGTCGTCATTTGATAAAACAGGAGTTGCTAAAGATTCTGGCGTTAAAATTTCAGCAGCTGGAGCGATTATAATTGGTTGTGAAGCTGGAACTGGAAAAACTGGTTTTTTTGATTTTTTGTGTTTTACAACCTTCCCCGCTTCACCTTTACTAAATTTAAAAGATGAAGATTTTGAAGTTTCTTCTTTAGTTGCTTTTGCTGCTGGAGCAACAAATTGCTGAGCTGCAGCAGTTTTTGAAACTTCAGATTTATCGCCAGTTGGAGTTTTTAGTAAATAAATTGTTTGATTGTTTTTTTTAATTTGGTTGTTGATTGCGGCATTTTTAAAAACTTCTGAATTAGCCGCTGCAGCAGTTTTTGTAACTTCAGATTTATCACCAGTTGGAGTTTTTAGTAAATAAATTATTCGGTTGCTTTTTTTAATTTGGTCGCTGGTTACAGCATTTTTAAAAACTTCTGAATTAGACGCTGCAGCTGGTGCTAAGAGTTTATATCTAACCGCGCTATAATTTTTTGCGCCACCTTGCTTCTCAATTGAAATCGCATTTGGATTTTGCTCTCTATAATCGTGAAGCGACTTTCCATCTTCGCCTGAAACTAATTTGAATCTTTTAGCTACAATTGCGGTAGAAGGAGATCTTTTAGCAATCATCGGAATTACTTCTTTAAATTGCTGTGATTTACCTTCTTGAGAAGAAAAATTAAAAATTCTTTGCGATTGAACTGCAGTTAAAACGCTAGTATCAGATTCGATAAATGAATCCATTTTCACAACGCGATCAAGATAAGCTTCAAGAATAACTTGAGCTGGCTGATTTTCGCGATTTCTTGCGATAACAAAAGCTTCTGTCAATTGTTCTTTTAACAATCTTGCATCCATCAATTTGATGAAATTATATTTTTCAAACATTGAGCTTAAACAGTCTGAACAGTCAGAAATTGTGGCATGAATAATTGTTGATTCACCTGATGAATTAATACTGCTTGCTTGCGCTCCTTTAACTAAAAGCAAATCTACAATATCTTTGTCACCAGCCAAAGCACCGCGCATTAGAGGAGTCCAGCCTTCATTATCAACGGCGTTTACATCGGCTTCATTTTCCACTAAAATTTTTACGATTTCAAAATTCTTTTCGCGGCAAGCCATATGTAATGCGGTTGCACCACCGACATTTTGTTGATTTACCGTCGCCCTTCCCGCTTTGCTGAAAAATTTTACGCCGGTTATGTCATTGTTTGTAACTGCTGACATCAAAGCACTAACACCAACAAATTGATTATTTGAATTGTCATAAAGCCCTTGAATTTGAGCTCGGATTGATTCACTGCTGAAAAAAATTGTTAAGGCAACACAACAAGCTCCAAGCAGTAACAGGCTTTTTTTAGCAAAATTTTTCTTAGTCATTTTGTAAACTTTTATTTTATTATAAAAACTTATTTAGAACTTAAAAACGTTAATTCCAGCGATTTTCTAACTCTTTAATCAAAGATTGATTACCTGGTTCATAAGGTTTTTCAATCCAAGTTTTCGCACCATTTTGTAAAAGATATTTTACTACAATTTCTTTTTTGTGGCGATATGCAATTGAAAGCGCAGTAAATCCGTCATTATCCATTGCGTTAATATCAACGCCTTTAGAAACAAACAATTCAACCGCCGGCAAAAAACCAAGACGAGATGCATGCATCAAATAAGTTCTGCCAAAAGCATCAATATATTTGGAATCAGCCTTGTTATCGATTAATAGTTCGAGTGCTTTTATATCAAGCATTTCAATTGCAATATCAATCGGGGTATATCCAAGACCGCTTGACAGATTTGGATCAGCGCCTTTAGCAAGTACTGAAGCTATGATAGCTGGTTTTTGTAAAAGTACAGAATAAGTTAAGATAGTGTCACCATTGTGGTTTCTTATGTTCGAATTTTCTACATCTCTATAAGCACTGTTAAAATATGAAACACTGCCAGAAGAGATGGCGTTAAATAAAACTTCGATTTTTTCTCGAATGGTTGGAATTAGAGGAATATGAAGATTGTCCGCCGTGCGATAATAATTTAAAACTGGTGGCGCCGGCAATTCATCGCTAACAAAACGATTAATTTCTTTTGGACGCGGAACTATTTTTTGATCACTTTCAACAAAATCTTCATCCGATAATTGCGAAGAATTTTTCTCGATTTGAATTAAATATTTCTCCCGCAAATCTTGAAGTTTTTTTAATTTTTCTTCACGCTTTTTTTCATTTAATTTCTCTTGCTTTTCAGCAGCCAGCCGTTTTTTTAAATTCTGTTTTTTAGCAGAATTAATATATTTTTCAGTCTTAGATTTTTGTAATTTTTCCGGCGCAACAATAGTTTCTTCTTCAGGTTTATTAGATTTTTTATTTAAGAAATTTTGAATTTTGGAAATTGGACTCAGGTTTTGAACTTTATTAATAATCGCTCCAACTTTACTTGATTCAGCTGCTGGAATAATCGGATCTGATTTTGGATTTGCTTTATCCGGAATCGTTGGGGTCGCAATCACCGCTGGCAATTCCTTAATTTGTGGTTCTTTTGGTTCGGCAACCTTAGTTTCAGGCGGATTTTTTATTGCTGGCTCTGCTACTTCCTGCTTTTCCGTTTCAGTTTTTTTATCAAGATCATCAAGCCCTAAAGATTCGACATCAATTTTAACTTTTTTAGGATCAAAGGGCTCCAACGCTGCTTTTTTCGCTTTCAAATCTTCAAACATTTCTTCCATACTTTGCAGAGTTTTGCTATTGTTGGTTCCTTGGGCAGCATGAAGCGACGAGCAAAAAACAAAGTAAATAGTAATGAAAAATATCTGAAACATAATTGAATTATTGTACCGGATCAAAGCCACTTTTTTTTGAGAAAGGATGGCATTTAAGAATTCGAAATGTTCCTAAAGTTAAACCTTTAATCAACCCTTTTTTCTCAATTGCTTGAATCATGTAATTAGAACAAGTCGGAGAAAAACGGCATTTATGTTGACCGAGTAAAGGCGAGAGAATTAAGCGATAAAGTTTAATTAGGGAAATAAAGAAAATTGCATAATATTTATTCATCGCTCATCTCCAGCCAATCATTTTCATTTAAAACTTTTAAACCAAGCTCATTGGCTTTTTTTAATTTCGATCCTGCTTCAGCTCCCGCAACTACAAAATCAGTTTTACTTGAAACTGAACCAACAACCTTCATTCCTAAATCTTCAGCTTTTTTCTTAGCTTCAGCACGAGTCATTTTTTCTAAAGTTCCAGTAAAAATTATCGACTTTCCGGCAAATTTTGAATTTGAATTTTTAATTATCGCATCTTCAATTTGCAGCTCATTTTCTAGATCTAAAACCATTTTTAAATTTCTCTCATCTCGAAAATAATCTAAAACTGCCTGCGCCATTTTTTCGCCAATTCCATCAATTGCCACAAAAGTTTGATATTCTTCTTGATCTTGCACAGATTCAAGTTTTGCAAGCTTTAACATCACTTCGATAAATTTTTTATAAGAAGCAAAATGTTGCGCTAAAACTTTAGAAGTTGTTTCGCCAACATGACGAATTCCAATTGCATAAATAAATTTTTCTAAAGAAATTTTGCGCTTTTGATTAATTGCCAAAAATAGATTTTTAATTGATTTTTCGCCCCAACCTATTTTTTCGTGAAGCGGATTTGGTGAATTTTTTTCATTTTCTTCGAGTTTAAAAATATCAACAAAACTTTTAATTCTTCCTTCAGTAAAAAAATTCTCGATCTGTTTTTTCCCAAGTCCGGTAATATCAAAAGCGTCTTTAGAAACAAAATGTTTTAAAGTTTCTTTTAGCTGCGCTGCGCAAGATAAACCGCCATTGCAGCGCAAAATTACATCATCATCATTTTTAACAATTTCAAAACCGCAAACCGGACAATTTTTTGGAAAAATAAAAGCAACTGAATCAGGTTTTCTTTTGCTGAAGTCAACTTCTAAAACCTGCGGAATCACGTCGCCTGCGCGTTGAATTAAAACTATATCTTGAATGCGAATATCTTTGCGGGCAATTTCATCTTGATTATGAAGCGTTGCCCTTGACACGACAACGCCGCCGATATTTACCGCACTAAGCTCGGCAACTGGCGTCAGTGCGCCAGTTCTGCCAATTTGAATTATTATATTTTCAATTTCAGTTTTAGCTTTTTCGGCCGCAAATTTATGTGCAATCGCCCAGCGCGGGCTTCGAGCAACAAATCCTAAACGCTCTTGCAGCGCAAAATCATTCACTTTGTAAACCATGCCATCGAGATCGTAATCAAATTGATAGCGTGAATCAGAGATTTCTTCATATAATTTTATCACATCATCAATATCAGAGCAAAGTCTGGAATGAGACTCATCTTTAAAACCAAATTCCTGCAATTTTTTGTGAAGTTGCAATTGGGAATTACAAATAAAGTCATCAGAAAATTCGCCAACCGCGTAAGCAAAATAACTTAATTTTCTTGAAGCTGTAATTGTTGGATCAAGTTGACGAAGCGAACCAGCTGCAGCGTTGCGAGGGTTGGCAAAAATTTTAGCGCCCTGCTCTTCTTGTCTGATATTTAGCTCTGCAAAATCTTTTTTACTCATATAAATTTCGCCGCGAATTTCAAAAATTTTTGGTGGATTTGAACTGCTTAAAACTTGCGGAAAACCTGCAATAACTTTTATATTTTGCGTAACATCTTCACCTTCAAAACCGTCGCCACGAGTTGCGGCGTGCATTAATTTGCCATTTTCAAAGCGCGCTGAAAAAGAAAGTCCGTCGATTTTTACTTCGCAAAAAAGTTCAAGCTTGGGATTTGGCGCGTTGAATAAATCTATAACTTCATCTTTTTTATCTAACCCCAAAAAGCGATTTACGCGATCGATAAAATCTAAAATATCTTCGCGCGTAAAACCATTTGCAAGCGACAGCATTGGCTTTGCATGGCGAATTTTGGAAAAATTATCTAAAGTTTTTCCGCCAACTTTTTCTTTTTGTTGATCAAAAAATTGCGGATAATTTTGACGATATTCTTCAAGTTTTTTTCTTAATTCATCATATTCAGCATCTGAAATTAATGGCTCATCCATTGTGTGATAAGCCATGTCATGTCTGGCTATTTCGGCTTTCAGATTTTCTATTTCGAGCAAAATTTTTTCCATTTTAAACTAAATTATCATCATTCACATTATTCAAACTTTTATAAGTTTTTTGAAGATCGAATTTTTTGAAATAAGCTTCGTCAATTGCGTGAACAAAGACCTCGTGATCTTTCATGCCAATACAAAAAAGTCCGGTTGTCATATTGAAACTCGACATTAAAAGTGCCGGATTAAAATGATTTTCTTCATTAAGTTTTATTACGTAAACCCTTGGATGAAGCGATTGGTTGCTGATTGCTAATTTTACAACTAGCTTTACAGCGCTAAAAAAATTACGTAAAAAAAATTTAAAAAAATGGCGATAAAAACCAAAGCTTAAATAAAGTAATTCACTTTTTTTCTCGATGACGTCAATGCGGTAAGAAGCAATGCTTACAACGCTTGAAGCCAATATTCCAAAAAAAACATAAAGCCATGAAATATTTCCACCCGCGACCATGAACATGATCCAAAGCGCAAAAAGAAATAAAAATAAGTTGAAAATGTTTAACATTTACCAAATGAAAATTAAGAATGATTTGTGTGATAAATTCTCTTTAAAAAAATCCTCAAACACAATGAAAAAAATTCTGATTGTTCAAGCTGTTTTTTACAAAAAAATTTCTGCCCTACTTTTAGACGGCGCAATTAAAAAGCTGGAAGCTGCGGGTCATGAATATGAAATCGTGACATTGTCTGGAGCTTTTGAAATTCCTGCTGCAATCGCCTTTGCTGAAACTAGTAAAAAATATGCCGGCTATGTTGCGCTTGGCTGTGTAATTCGCGGCGAAACTACGCATTATGATTATGTTTGTCTCGAAAGCGCACGCGGTTTGAATGAATTAGGCTTTAGAGAAAAACTGGCGATTGGTTATGGAATTATTACAACTGAAAATGAAGCTCAAGCTATTGTAAGAGCCGATCCAAAGCAAAAAAATAAAGGCGGTTTTGCAGTTGGTGTTTGTTTGGAAATGGTGAAATTGAAAGAAAGGTTTTTGTAAAAAATAGATATTGAATCACCCAGTGCTTACAAAATAAATTCATTTTCTTTTTTCAAAATCTATGCGCAAAAAAATCAAAAAAAACAAGAAGTCGATAATTGCTGTTTGCTTATTAATAGTGGCACTCTTTTTAGTATTTAAACCAAAATACAATCAAGCAAATCCAGCGCAGGCAAGCGCAAATATTTTGGAAGTAAATGTTGTTGCGGTTAAAAAACAAAAAATTCAATTAACTCAAGAATTACCGGGACGCGTTGAGGCTCTAAGAATTTCAGAAGTTCGCCCACAAGTTGATGGCATCATTAGAAAGGTAAAATTTATTGAAGGTTCTTTTGTAAAAGAAGGTCAACAGCTTTATCAGATTAATCCTACAGTTTATAAAATCGCTCTACAAACTGCTGATGCTAATCTTAAAGCTTTGAAAGCGAAAAAAGAACGTTATCAAAATTTAGTCGAACTTGATGCAGTTAGTAAGCAAGAATATGATGATGCAGTTGCATCTTACGAATCGGCTAAAGCCACAGCAGAACTGGCGCGAAATAATTTGGATTATACCAAAGTTATGGCGCCAATTTCAGGATATATTGGTAAAAACAATATTACCGAAGGTCGCCTTGTAACCAAAAACCAAGCTGATGTTTTAACTACAATTACTCAACTTGATCCGATTTATATTGATATGGCGCAACCAACGCGCGAGATGCTTAAACTTGGAAATCAGAAAGAAATTAAAGTCACAGTTTTAACCGACGATCCAACTTATAAAAATAGCGGAACTTTAAAATTTTCAGAAGTTTTCGCTGATGAAAGCACTGATTCTGTGCGCCTTCGCGCTATCTTTTCCAATAAAGACGGCAAATTAATTCCGGGAATGTTTGTCACTGGTAAATTACATTTAAAACCAATTGAAGCAGTTATCGTTCCGCAAAAAGCTACAACGCGAACGCCCGACGGTAATTTGTTGGTTTTTGTGGTTAAAGAAGGAATTGCCAAAGCCAGATCAATTAAAGCTGAACAAACATATAATGATAATTGGGTTGTTATCGAAGGCTTGGAAGATGGTGAATTTGTGATTTTGGAAGGTTATCAAAAAATTGCTGACGGCGCAAAAGTAAATCCGGTAGAAGTAGTTGTTCCAAGCATTGAGGAAAAAAAATAAACATGTCCAATTTTTTTATTGATCGTCCAATATTTTCTTGGGTTCTCGCAATCATCATCATGCTTGCCGGTGGCTTATCGCTGCTTAAAATGCCGATTGAGCAATATCCAAATATCGCACCGCCTTCAGTTTCAATTTCAACTTCAATGCCCGGTGCTTCTGCCGAAACTCTGGAAAATAGTGTAACTCAAGTAATCGAACAAAGCCTTACTGGTATTGACTCTTTGCGCTATTTCAACTCGACAAGTGATTCGGACGGCAACGTGATGATTACTCTCACCTTTGAGCCAAAAACCAATCCTGATATTGCCCAAGTTCAAGTTCAAAATAAATTGCAAGCAGCAATGCCGCTATTGCCGCAAGAAATTCAGCAACAAGGCGTACGAGTTTTAAAAGCTAACAATAACTTTTTGGTAGTGATCGGACTTTATTCAGAAGATGATTCAACCAGCGAAAGCGTGCTTGGCGACATTTTATTAACTGATATTAAAGATAATATTTCACGTATTAATGGCGTTGGTAACGTAACAATTTTTGGCAATCCTCGCGCCATGAGAATTTGGCTTAACCCAAATAAACTTTTTGGTTACAGCATTACAACTGCTGATGTTATTGCCGCAATTAAAGCGCAAAATGCTGATGTTTCTGCTGGTCAACTTGGTGGACTTCCGGCAATGAAAGGTCAACAGTTAAACGCTACAATCACTTCCCAATCAAAATTAAAAACGACTGATGATTTCAAAAAAATTATTTTACGCGTTAATAAAAACGGAGCACAAGTTCGTTTAAAAGACGTCGCAAAAGTTGAGCTTGGTTCGCAAAGTTATAGCACCAGCGCGCGTTATAAAAGACATCCAGCATCGGGAATGGCGGTGATTTTAGCTAGTGGTGCCAATGCTTTGGACACAGCAGGTGCCGTAAAATCAAAAATGAATCAACTAACTCAAAACCTGCCAAAAGGGGTGAAAGTGGTTTATCCATATGACTCAACGCCATTCATTAAACTTTCAATTAAGGGCGTTTTCATAACTTTACTGGAAGCAATTTTTCTAGTGTTTTTAGTAATGTTGGTTTTCTTGCAAAACTTCCGCGCTACTTTAATTCCGACCATTGCAGTTCCTGTAGTTTTGCTTGGTGCATTTGCAATTTTATTTGCTTTGGGTTTTACGATTAACACTCTGACAATGTTTGCGATGGTTCTGGCAATTGGCTTGCTGGTTGATGATGCGATTGTTGTTGTTGAAAATGTAGAACGAATTATGAGCGAAGAAGGTCTTTCACCAATTGATGCTACGCGCAAATCAATGAAACAAATTACCAGCGCTTTGATTGGCATCGCTTTAGTGCTTTCTGCCGTATTCATTCCAATGGCATTTTTTGGGGGATCGGCTGGCGCAATTTATCGTCAATTTTCTATTACCATCGTTTCTTCAATGGTGCTTTCAGTTTTGGTAGCATTGATTTTGTCTCCTTCGCTTTGTGCTACAATTTTAACTCCGGTTAAAAAAGGTCACTCTTTAAATGAAAATAAATTTTTCAACTTCTTTAACATCAAGCTTGATTTAGTAAGAAATTTTTACACCAACAGCGCTAATAAAATTATCGGCAAATTATATCGCTTTTTCATGATTTATATTGTGATGCTTGGCGGTTTGGTGTTTTTATTCATGCGCATGCCAACTTCATTTTTACCAACTGAAGATCAAGGTATGATGTATTTGATGATTAACACACCAAGCGGCTCTTCGTTGGAGCGTACAACTGAAAGTTTGAAAAAAGTTGAAAATTATTTCCTCGAAAAAGAAAAAGATAATATCGATCACTTATTCACCATTGCCGGATTTAGCTTTGCTGGTCGCGGACAAAATGCTGGTTTTGGCTTTATCGGCTTAAAAGATTGGGACCTTCGCAAAAGATCGGATCAATCAGTTGCTGCAATTTCTGGTCGCGCTATGGGCGCGCTTTCAACCATGAAAGATGCCATGGTTTTTACCTTCTTCCCGCCGCCAATTCGCGAACTAGGAAATGCTTCCGGTTTTGATTTACAACTTTTGGATCGAGCCGGACTTGGTCACAACGCTTTAATTGGTGCGAGAAACCAACTGCTTGGCGCTTCTGCAAAAAATCCACTTTTGATCGGCGTTCGCCCCAATGGCCTAAACGACATGGCGCAATATAAAATTGATATCAATTTTGAAAAAGCCACAGCACTCGGAGTTTCAATTTCTGATATCAATCAAACCTTACAAACTGCTTGGGGCTCAACTTATGTTAATGATTTCCTTGATAAAGGCCGGATCAAAAAAGTTTATTTGCAATCTGAAGCGCCATATCGCATGAATCCGACTGATATCACAAAATGGTATGTCAGAAATAAAGATGGCAAAATGGTTTCATTTGGCAGCTTTTCCAAAGCGCGCTGGACTTTTGGTTCACCAAAATTAGAGCGTTTTAACGGAACTTCTTCGGTAAATATTCAAGGTTCTGCAATCACAGGAGTAAGCACCGGAACTGCAATGAATGAAATGGAAAAAATGATCAAAACTCTTCCCGAAGGAGTTGATTTTGCCTGGTCAGGAATTTCCTATGAAGAAAAAACTTCCGGCTCACAAACTTTAGGACTTTATATAATTTCTTTGATCGTGGTCTTTTTATCGCTCGCAGCACTTTATGAAAGCTGGTCAATTCCATTTTCAGTAATTTTGGTTGTACCTTTTGGAATTATCGGCGCTTTGATTTCTTCACAAATTAGTGGCATGAGCAATGACGTTTATTTTCAGGTTAGTCTTTTGACTACAATTGGACTTTCAGCCAAGAACGCGATTCTAATTGTAGAGTTTGCCAAAAGCCTTTACGACGAAGGTCACGACATGGTTGAGGCAACATTGATCGCAACCAAACTGCGTTTCCGCCCAATTATCATGACTTCAATGGCATTTATGCTTGGCATCACGCCACTTGCAACTGCAACTGGCGCTGGTTCTGCCAGCCAAAGAGCAATCGGAATTGGCGTAATGGGCGGAATGTTCGCCGCTACATTTGTGGCAACTTTATTTGTGCCAATGTTTTTCGTTTTAGTGCAAAGACTTGCTAAAAAAACCGTAAGAAAAAAAGCCTAAATTTATGAAAACAAAAAACTTTCCAATTTTATTTGTAACTTTAGCAGCCTTCACTTCTTGCACTATGGCGCCAAAATACATCACTCCAAAAGCGCCAGTTTCATTTCAAGAAGAAAATAAAAATAAAGAAAAAATCACCAAAATTTCTTGGGATCAATATTTTGATACTCCCGATTTACAAAGAATAATCAGGTTGGCGCTGGAAAATAATCGCGATTTACGCATCGCCAATCTTAATATTGAAAATAGCAAAGCAGCTCATGCAATTGCTCGCTCTAATCTTTTTCCTACAATTAACGCTACAGCTAATACAACGCGTCAAGGAGTTCCGACAGCTTTTGCTGGATTCACTCCCAAAAAACAATTTCGCGCTAGTTTAAATAGCACTTCTTACGAAATTGATTTTTTTGGTAGATTACAAAGTTTGAAAAAAGCCGCTTTAGAAACTTTTTTAGCAACGAGGCAAGCGCGCAATATTACTAGAATCGCTTTAATCAGCGAAACTGCTAATTCTTATGCCCAGTTTTTACTCGATAGTGAAATTTTAAATTTGGCCGAAGAAAATTTAGCCGCACAAACCCAGCGCTATAAATATACAGAATTACGTTTGCGAAATGGCATTGATTCTACGATGGATTTATTACTAGCCCAAACTTTGCTTTCCACCGCAATTTCTACTCGTGAAAATTATGCTAAATTAGTTGCTCAAGATAAAAACGCCCTGATGGTTTTAACCGGAATTTTTGATGAAAAATC
>Ga0214919_10005729_pt1 | contig 17436 bp, 12 predicted proteins | sample LL1503_MetaG_FD_177994 | JGI IMG/M metagenome (GOLD analysis project Ga0214919, IMG submission 177994) | Freshwater microbial communities from Lake Lanier, Atlanta, Georgia, United States - LL-1503 | ecosystem: Environmental > Aquatic > Freshwater > Lake | place: USA: Georgia | collected...
TCTCTCGAAGGTGAAGATTGGCTGGAAAGATGGGAAACCGTTTGTGGATGAAAAACCGAATGGCTCGTAAGAGCCGACTTCTCTCGTTCGGATTGGCACTGTTGGGTTTGGCGGGTTGCTCCAAGCAACCGGTGGAAATTTCCGGCATCTACCCGTCGTTGGCGATGTTCAACCAGGAGGGCGAGTGTGGGACGGGTGCTATGGTGCCGTGGGCGGATCGCCTTTGGGTGGTGACCTACGGACCGCACCGTCCCTACGGATCGTCCGATAAACTTTACGAGATTACACCTGATTTGAGGCAGATCATCCGCCCGGAAAGCGTGGGAGGTACTGTCGCCGATCGAATGATTCATCAGGAATCGAAGCAGCTGATCATCGGGCCTTACTTGATCGATCAAAAGGGAGGGGTCCGAACGGTTCCGTTGCAAAAAATTCCTGGAAGGCTGACGGGGGTAGCCCGGCATTTGACCGATCCTGCGGGGAAGGTCTATTTCGCAACGATGGAGGAGGGGCTTTACGAGGTGGATGTGCAAAGTCTCGAGGTTGACCCCTTGATCCGAGATGGAAATCCGGCCCCTTTGCCTTCCGGGGTGGAAGATTATTCGCGAGTCCTGTCGTCCAAGCTTCCCGGATATCACGGAAAGGGGCTTTATTCTGGTCAGGGTCGGTTGGTTTACTCCAACAACGGGGAACGGAGCAAGGAGGCGGAGTTAAATCCTGCGATCTCCAGCGGAGCGTTGGCCGAGTGGAAGGGAAGCGGGGATTGGCAGTTGGTTCGGCGCAACCAGTTCACCGAGGTCACCGGCCCGGGAGGGATTTATGGAAATGAGCATCCGGGGATCGATCCTATCTGGTCGGTCGGATGGGATTACCGTTCCCTGATCCTGATGTGTCTTTCGAAAGAAAAGTGGCACAGCTATCGATTGCCCAAGGCGAGCCACTGTTACGACGGAGCGCATGGATGGAATACGGAATGGCCGAGAATTCGGGAGATTGGGGAACCGGATCTACTCATGACCATGCACGGGATGTTTTGGAAATTTCCGAAGACATTTTCTGCTGAAAACAGTTCGGGGATTCGGCCGCGCTCGACCTATTTGAAAGTGATTGGGGATTTCTGTCGGTGGCGGGATCGGTTGGTTTTCGGATGTGATGACACGGCCAAATCGGAGTTTCTGAACAAGCGAGCGGCAAAAGGGAATCTGGGTGGGCCAGGGCAGTCCCAATCCAATCTATGGTTCACCTACGGAGAGACGCCCGATCAACTTGGCCCAGTTCTGGGAAGAGGCGGAGTTTGGTTAGATGATCCGGTTCAAGCGGGGCAGTGGTCGGATCCATTTCTGATCGCCGGCTTTGCCAAGCGCTCCCTTTTTCTTTTGCATGGGTCGGCATCGACCATCCGTTTTGATCTGGAAATGGATCCTCATGGAAAGGGGAACTGGCAACCTCTTCGTCAGATTGTGGTGTCCGGAAAAGGAGGGGTGTGGACTGAATTGGGTCCAGAGATCTTAGGGGAGTGGATTCGGATTCGGTCAGATCGCGATTGCCCGAAAGCCACAGCTTTCTTTCATATGTCAGCAGAAGACAACAGGGGGCTGGAAAATGGTCGGCAGTTTGAGGGGTTGGCAAATATTGGCGCGAGATCTTCCTTTGGAGGATTTCTCCGGACCCGTGGAGACGGAAGAAAGACCCTACTGATGCAAGCCACGCAAATGAACGGGACCGAATCGATTTCGGGTAGGATCTATGAACTGGATGCTGACTTGAAACTGAATCCAGCGATCGACACTAAGGCCGTTGAGGAGGTGGAAGAGGTGACTCGGATTCCCAAGGGGATTTTGGAAACGGATGCGGCGTCGGCGATTTATCGGGATGAACGGGGAATGAGGTGGAGATTACCGAAATCCGATTCTTCGTATGCAGATCTATCGGCTGGAGGAGTCGTGAGGTTGGACCAAGAGGTCTGTACGGAGCGGGATCTGCTCAACTGCCATGGGACTTTTTACGAGCTGCCGGCCGAAAATGCGGGAGGCATTGCTAAGGTGAGGCCAATCGCAACCCATGAATTAAAAATTCAGGACTACTGCTCTTATCGGGGTCTTTTGGTGATGACGGGAATCGATGGAGGCAGAGGGAATCCTCATATCCTCCGTTCGAACGACGGGCAGGCCAATGTATGGGTCGGCGTGGTCGACGATTTGTGGAGATTGGGAAAGCCGAGGGGTCAAGGCGGGCCTTGGTTCCATAGCTCGGTGAAAAAGATGGTACCCTCCGATCCCTATCTCATGACCGGCTATGACCGAAAAAGGCTGAATCTTTCCAACGAGGGGAATCAGCCGGCCAAATTCACCCTCGAGGCCGATGTGACGGGAGAAGGGAAATGGGTCCCGGTGAAGGAGTTTGTTCTCAAGCCCCAAGAGTCGGCCCGGCATGAATTCCCTAATTGGTTTCAAGCCTACTGGGTTCGAATGATTTCGGGTGAGGACACGGTGGCTTCGGCACAATTGATCTATGAGTAGAGTCCTTCTTTGGGTTGGTTTGCTGGCGCTGACTTCCTGTCGATCTGGAAATGATCCAATGGCTACGATTGATCCGAAAAAATATTCCGCACCCGTCCGAGTTGCCTGTGCGGGGGATAGTTTGACCCGGGGTCCGCGTACACCCGATGGAACATCGTATCCCGAGCAGCTCCAGCGAATGCTGGGTTCATCATGGATCGTTGGAAATTTCGGGAAAGGGGGTTGCACCTTGCTCAAACAGGGTGATTTTCCGTATGAAAAAGACCCGCTTTATCAGGAAGCTCTGAAATTTCGGCCTGATGCGGTGATTCTGATGCTGGGGACGAACGACACCAAGCCACACAATCGCGGCACTCGAGATGAGTTTATTGCAAACTACGTTCGTTTGGTGGAGTCCTTTCAAAAGCTAGAATCGAAGCCGAGAATTTATCTGGGGCGCCCTTGTCCGGTCATTGGAGAGGGGAACTTCGGAATTACCCAGATTGGTCTGGAGGAAATTCTTCCGTGGATCGACCAGGTCGCCAAAAGGATGAATCTTGGCCTGATCGACATGTATCGTCCTTTCTTGGGGCATCCGGAAAGGATTCCGGATCGTGTCCATCCTGATGCCCAAGGAAATCGCCTGATGGCGCAGGCAGTCTATCAAGCTCTGACTGGGGAGCCGGCTCCATCCATGGAATGATTTCCATTGCGCATGGGAGTTCGGTAGGTTCTGCGTTCATGACTTCATCCCTGCTGTTTCGATCTGCCTTGCTTGTGCTTTTCGGATTCACCCTGGATGTCTCCAAGGGAGCGGATTCGGAAAAGGCAAAAACTGAAAACATCGTCTTAATTCCTTCTGCCCAGGACCCAGGCAAAGATGCGCGTCTGGCCTGGTGGAGGGAGGCGAGGTTTGGAATGTTTATTCATTGGGGCGTGTACTCGGCGTTCGGTGGGGAGTGGAATGGCCAGAAGGTGGAGGGATATGCGGAGCATTTGCAGCGGATCATGAAGATCAAGCGGGAGGAGTATTTGGAGAAGGTGGTGAAGCCGTTCAACCCGACCGAGTTCAATGCAGAGGAGTGGGTCAAGACGGTGAAGGACACGGGGATGCAGTACATCGTGATCACCTCGATGCATCACGATGGGGTGGCGATGTTCGATTCGAAAACAGACGACTACAACGTGGTCAAGACGAGCAAGTTTGGTCGCGATCCGCTCAAGGAGTTAAAAGCGGCGTGCGACAAGTACGGGGTGAAGCTGGGCTTCTATTACTCCCATGCGCAGGACTGGTCGATTTCCGGGGACCCGAGATATCCCGAGCCAAACGGACCAGAACGGCGCAAAGCGGTGGTGGAAAAGAAAGTGTTTCCCCAAATCAAGGAGCTGATTGAAAACTATCATCCTGTTCTTTTTTGGGGGGACACCGCCCATCATAATCCGAAGGAGCTGAACGAGCAGATTTTGGCCTATCTACGGAAAGAGGATCCCAATCTCATTATCAATGGGAGGGTTGCCGGGGCGATCTACGGAGATTACCTCAGCACTCCCGACCGGCCGCTGGAGTTTGGTCCGATGACCAAACCGGAAGAGCAGGATTGGGAGGCAATTCCGACGACGAATGAATCGTACGGTTATCACTCGTTGGACAAGTCCCACAAGACCCCATCCCATTTTATTCGCTTGTTGGCGAAAGCCGCGGCCAAGGGGGGGAATCTTTTACTCAACATTGGACCGATGGGGAACGGCAAGATGGCTCCCGAGGATCTGGCAATTCTTCATTCGATCGGCAAGTGGTGGGAAGTGAACGGGGAGTCAATCCGCGGAACAACCCGGACACCGTTGATGCGACAAAGCTGGGGAGACTCCACCCTAAAGGGGAAGAATCTTTATCTGCATGTATTCGAATGGCCTTCCGATGGGAAACTCGTGGTGGCCGGGTTGAAGGGGGAAATCGAGAAGGCGACTCTTTTGGCTGACCGGGAAACTAAACTGACCGTGAAGCGCAAGGGAATCGATGTGGAGATTGAGCTTCCGAAAAAAGCTCCAGATGAGGCCGACAGCGTTATTTTGGTGGTGTGCAGAGAAGTTCCCCAAGGCGATCCGGTCTTCCTGTTGCAAAATAACATGCCGAACCGGCTGAGTGTCTTCTTTGCCGAACTGTTGGGGACGCAAAAGAAAGACGGATGGAGGTTGGGGCGTGGAACAGCGAACTCGGCCAATGTAGCGGGGTGGAGTCAGAAAGAGTGCGCAGTGAAATGGTCGACGAGGGTGAATCAAAAAACTGATTTCGATGTGATCGTGCGTTATGACGCCCCGGGAGCGGACGGAAAGGCCAAGGTAGAGACCATGGGAGGCACGGTTACGGCCAAGAGTGAGGATACCTTTGGGGGAACCTTTACTGTTCAGATCGGGAGTCAAAAACTCAAGGGCGAGGTGGTGCAGAAGGGGGAGGGGGTGGAGTTAAATCTCGGCAAAGTCACATTGGAGCCCGGTTCGGTCGAGATTCAGGTCACCACAGACACGATCACCGGCAAAGAGCTGATGCGTCTTCAGTCGGTAACGCTGACTCCACGCTAATGATTTGGGTGGGATCGCGAATCGCGTGGTGCCTTCTATTGCTTGGTGGGTGGATTAGTCTTCTTTCATGTTCCAAGCAGCACCCGCCGAATATCGTTTTCATCTTGGAGGATGATTTGGGCTGGAAAGATCTCGGGTGCTACGGCAGTGAATTTTATGAAACCCCAAACCTCGATCGTTTGGCGCGGGAGGGGATGCGTTTCACCGATGCTTATGCGTCCGCCTGTGTCTGCTCCCCAACACGAGCGAGTCTTCTGACGGGAAAATCTCCGGCCCGTTTGCATCTAACGGACTGGTTGCCGGGCCGACCCGATCAACCCTCACAAAAACTTCATCGACCAAACTTTCAAACTTTTCTGCCCAGGGAGGAACACACCCTTGCCGAGACTTTGAGGGATGGAGGTTATGCGACGGCCTGTATCGGGAAATGGCATTTGGGCGATGCGTCAGATACCTGGCCGGAACACCAAGGCTTTGATCTTAATATTGCAGGGTCGGGAAGGGGTAGCCCCATCTCCTACTTCAGCCCATACTCACTTCCCAATCTTTCTGATGGCCCCTCGGGTGAATATCTGAGTGATCGCTTAACCGATGAGGCGATCCGATTTATAGAACAGAACCGCAACAAGCCTTTCTTTCTCTATCTCCCTCACTACGCCGTCCACACTCCGCTTCAGGCCAAAGACGCTCTGGAGAAGAAATACAAGACCAAGGCCGCTTTCCTTGAAGATCAGAAAAGACCCGAGTTTCTTCCTGATTTGGGTCGTCCAGTCCGTCAGGTGCAGAACCAACCAACGTATGCCTCGATGATCGAGAATATGGATGAGAGCGTTGGAAGGATCCTAGAGAAGATCGCCTCATTGGGCCTCGAAAAAAACACGATCGTTATATTTACTTCCGACAATGGGGGCCTTTCTAATGCGGAAGGCTCGCCCACCTCGAATTTGCCTTTGCGGGGAGGGAAAGGATGGCCCTATGAGGGTGGGGTTCGTGTCCCCCTGATCGTGCGTTGGCCCGGAATGATAAGGGCAGGGAGCATTTCTGCGGAGCCGGTAATCTCTGCTGACCTTTATCCAACGATCCTGCAAATGGTCGGCTTATCGCCTAGCCAACAGAAAACCGAGGATGGTGTGAGTTTCCTCTCCGTTATCAAGGGGGAGGATTTCTCGGAGCGCCCGTTATTCTGGCACTATCCGCATTATAGCAACCAAGGCGGAGCTCCATACGGAGCTGTTCGGTTGGGAGACTGGAAGTTGATCGAGTGGTACGAAGATAAGAGGTTGGAGCTTTATGACCTAAAGACGGATCTGGGGGAAAAAAACAATCTCGCATCACAGAAACCGGAGAAAAGGGATTCCCTTGTCACTCTTTTGCACGACTGGCGCCAACGGGTGGATGCTCAGATGCCGACCGATAATCCGCTTAAAGCTAAACTCGGAAATCCCCTTCGGAACGGCGGCTTTGCCCGAAAAGGATTCAACCTTTGGGATCCTTCAATCATCAAGGTTGGGAACACCTACCACATGTTCGCCTCTTGCTGGACCAGTCAGGACTTTAACGCCTGGAAAACCAGTTTTATCGTTCGGGGCACATCCAAAACACTGCTCGGCCCTTATACTTTTGCCGGTGAGGTTTTTCGTCCCCGCCCAGGCGACTTCTTTGATTCGCAGGGATGTCACAATCCGAAGATCACGTTCCGTAACGGGAAATATTATCTCTACTACCTCGGGATTCCTGCGTGGAAAAGTGGCGTCGCAGTGAGTGATTCGGTGGAAGGGCCGTGGGAACGTCAGAAAGATTGGTGCATTCCCGCGAACAATCCTGCGTTGTGGATTCATCCAGATGGTTCTGTTTATGGAGTGGGCAAGGTAAAGGTCGAAAACCCTAAATTCCCTGGCAGTAAAAAATTCGACGAGTTACTTCACTATATTCACGCCTTTCGATCTCCATCGATCTTTGGGCCCTATACCATGCTGCATAAGGGGAAGGACAATGCCTTACCCAATAATTATCAGAATGAGGATCCGTGCCTGTGGCATGATGGTACGCGTTACCACATGCTTTTGACCGACCTCCACGGCTTGGCTTCCGGGCTGCATAAGAGTTTTGTCTACTACACATCCCAGGATGGCATCTCCTATGAGTTGGTTTCCAAAGATCCGCTTTTTTCCAACCAGATTCCCATCCGATTTGAGGATGGTAGTGAGACGAAGTTCCTTCGTATTGAGCGTCCGAACGTCTTTCTCGATGAGGAAGGTGCAGTCATTGCGGTCCTGGCAGCATGTTCTCCGGAAAAGCAAACGGAGGGGGCACGTATCTTGGTGTTTCCGGTCGACCAATTTGGGCGCCGATTGAAATGATTCGCCCCCGAACTCTGATCCTAAGGTTACAGTTTGGCTGGTTCTTTTAAGATCTGTCCCTCGGAGGTCAGGATCTTCTGCAATTCGGTTACATCGACCGAGTGGACCGATTTCTTGTCCCGGTTGGCCAGGGCGGCCGCGACTCCGGCGGCTTGCCCTGCGATCATCAGTTGGGGTTCCATGCGAAAGGAGGCAAAGGCCACCGCTGAACTGCTGAGGCATACCGGAACGAGCAGGTTGCGGCACTCTTTGGATTTGGGGAGGAGGGATCGGTAGGGAATATCCCAAGGATCCACGGGCTGGCTGACGTAGCCCTCCATGTACAACTCGTCCGCCGCGTTGGGAAAAAAGAACGTCCGCATGGAGAGCCATTGCACCTCGCGAATATCGATATTGTAACCCGCAATTCCTACGCAGTCCTCCTTGTGTCGATCGGTCATTAGGTCTTTTTGCGTCAGCACGTGTTCTCCCTGCATCCGACGACCTTCGCGAATATACATCTGGTGGGGCCATCCTCCAGTGTCGGTGAACTCATCTTTGCAGAGCCCCCACGGTGCGTACTTTTCACGGACCTTTTTAGGTACGGAGGGATCGTTCTGCACGTAGTAGACCAGACCTTGGGCCCAGTGGAGGTGTTCATCCCAAATCTCCTGGCGGCGTTCTGGGGTGCCGTCTGGGTACTCCTGGTTGGCGCCGGGAAGATTAAGAGAAATGGGGGCTCCGGCATTCACGTCTGACTTACCGTTGGGCATTCTCTTGATTCCAAGAATGCCGTCCACCTTCTCGCCACCCACCTCAAAGCAACGCCGTAGCAATTCGTAGTTGGCTGGATTGTAATTTTGGGGCGGGGTGACGGGCAGACGATTTTCAGGCACATCGGTCAGACAAAGTCGGAAACAGTAGGCCTGCATCTTTCCGTCTCCAGTCCCCGTGGGAACGAGGTTCTCTTCCGCCGTGACGTGAGGGAGAAGTTTTCCATCTTTCCACGGAGAGATGCGATAATTGATCTGATGATTGCTGCGGAGAAGATCCCGGCGGCCCGCCAAGGACTCCCCGTGAAGGCTACGGCTCTCTCTCCCAATAGCGTAGGAAACCTTGGCGGCCTTCATCAGATCGCCTTCGTAGGTGGCATCAATAAAAACCCGAGCGGAATATTCGTGGCCGTCACGGGTCTTGAGGGATTCAATTCGTCCGTTTTTCATCGTGATGGAGCCGATTGCTTGGCCAAATATCGGTTCAATCTTTTGCTCGGCCAGCATGCCCTTCAGCACGTCTTCGGCGACGTGGGGTTCGAAGATCCAGGCGACTTCCTGTCCGTAGTGCCGGCCTACCCGTTGAAAGAACTCCTTGGCCAGACCTCCGATCACATTTTCTTGTCGGTCCATATCCGTTCGACCAAGGCCCCCGGAAAGCATTCCTCCGACATGGCGACCGGGTTCGATTAGGAGGACTTTGGCCCCGTTTCGCGCGGCGGAGATTGCGGCTGTGACTCCAGCCGAGGTTGCCCCGTACACAATGACATCAGCGGTTAGTTTTGATTCCTTGGCCTGAATAGGGAGGGATAGAGAGCTTAGGAGGACAAGAGAGAGGACGTGTCTAATGCAACGAGATGGAAAATAAGGCATGAAGGACGCGGATTATTTTTTCCGGCGTGAGAGAAACAGCATCGCCAGTCCAAAGCGCAACTGCACTACGCCCCAACCGAGGTTGATGTTTTGACCGAGGGTTTGGCGGATCATTTCGGTGGTAGATGTCAGGCCGGTGCCGATAAGAATAATTCCGTAGAGGGAGAAGGTCAGGCCAAGGGGGATGGCGGAAATGGGATTCATAAAAAAAAGATTTAGGGAGCAGGGGTCAGCCAGACTTTGCGGATGTCAGGTCCTCCCGTCCATCCCTCTTTGCAGGGAAGGAACTCAAGCCGGCTTTCGCCGACAGGAAGAGAGAATTGTGCCAGTTCAACCGTTTGCCAGTTCGTGATTGCGCCCGTAGCCGGAGTTTTGACATCGATCTGCTGATCCTTGATTTGCAGGGTGAGGCGGGCCGGTTTTACGGCGGCCACTTCGGCCGTGAGAATCCACTTTTGAGCGGTTGGGGATTTCACGAGGTATTCCATCTTCCAATCTTCGCTGGTCCAGCCACTGAGACGGGCCTCGGTTCCGCTTCCGGCGAGAGTGATATTGCCGGTATAACTTCCATGGGTGTCGGCATCGTAAGCGGTGAGGGTGATGCGGCCGTCAGATCCTGGAACCGGACAAGGCTCTCCCGTGACTTCGAGGGGTTTGCTGAATTCCAACTTCACGACCGAAACATCGGGATCAGGAGCTGATCCTGGGAGCTTGACGGAAATACCTTCAGAAATGGAATGGGCGGTGACAGGAAGACCGCTGATCAACATTTTTCCGGAGGTGGGGAGCTGAGTGAGCCCGGGCATGGCGATTTCACCGTTGGGAGGCCAGTCCCAGACTTGGGCATACATCGTGACGCCGCCATCGGCACGGTGCTTCTGGGTCACCCGACCCCAGGAAAGACGGCGGGGAAAAGGTCCGCCTTTCGTGGCATAAATCGCTTCGCCGTTTTGCTTCATCCATCGGCCCACGGCCTGAAGACGTTCAACGCAGGCGGGAGGAATCCGGCCTTGGCCGTCCGGACCCACATTGAGGAGGAAGTTGCCACCCTTGCTCGAGATGTCCGAAAGATAGCGAAGGATTTGACGTATACTAACCCAGTGGTTGTCGTTTTTCTTGTAACCCCAGGTGTCGTTCATGGTCATACAGACTTCAAAGACCTGGCCGGGATATCCGCGGGGAGGGATGCGGCGTTCAGGGGTTTTCGTATCGCCGAGGAAGCAGTCCTGCAGGCCAAGCCGATTATTGCTAATGATTTTTGGAGCAAGGACGAGTAGGTCGACAAACTTTTGGGAGCGTTCCCGGGTCATGTTGGCGGGGGTGTCCCACCAGATGACATCGGGATTATATTGCAGAAGAATTTCCTTGGTTTGAGGGATAGCGGTTTTGGCGAGATACTCGTCAAAGTCGCCTTTTTGAGCCGGATCCCAGGGTTCGTTGTTTTTGCTGTTCTTATATTTCCAATATCCTCCACCGGGATTCACCCAGTCTTGGGCCTGTGAGTAGTAGAGGCCGAATTTGAGTCCCGCGGCGCGAACTGCTTCGGCCAGCGGCGCGATCAAATCACGTTTGGCCCCAGAGGCTTTGACTGCATTCCAGTCGCTAGCTGTGGAATCGTAGAGTGCGAAGCCGTCGTGGTGCTTGGAGGTGATAACCACATATTTCATCCCGGCCTCCTTGGCTAGATCGGCCCATGCCTTGGGATCGTATTTGGAAGCGGTGAAATCCTTGGCGAAGGCCTTGTATTTGGAGACGGGGATGCTGGCGTGGTGCATGATCCATTCCCCATAACCTTCGACCGGCTTGCCGTGATACTCCCCGGCGGGAACGGCGTAGACGCCCCAGTGGATGAACATGCCGAAACGAGCCTCCTGAAACCATTTCAGACGTTCCGATTTTTGTTCGGGGGTTTCGAGGGGGAGTCGCTCGATCGGGGGTAATGAGTTTGTTTTATTGGTCTCCGCGGATGCCGTGGTCGATGGGGTTGGCTTATTGCAGGAGGACAGAAGGAATCCTAAAACGATAAGGGAAGCAACTGCCGAGAACCTTAACCAACGCATGAAGGGAAACTATTTGGGATCGACGACGTTGAAGAAGAAAGCCTTTTCGTTAAACCCGATATCTTGTTTTGGATTCCCGTAGGCAACGGATTGGGAGAAAAAGTTCTCCGTCGCCTTGGAGTTGCCGCAGAGCATTCCGTCTTCCCGGTTTTCTGTGCAAACGTTGTTAAAGAAGAGGTTTCCGTGGGCAGTTTTGTCGTCTGCCCGGGCGCCGAGCCCAATGCCACGGCGGTTTCCGGAACAGTGATTCGCCGCGATGAGATTGGGCCCGGTGTTGCCTTTGACCTCCTCGTTCCAGACGTGGACTCCCGTGCCGTTGCCGTGGAGCTGATTGCCGAAAACGATGTTGTTCCGGATCGCTTCTTCCACAAAAATACCGTGGCGTCGATTCGCGTTACAGGTGTTGAAAAGGGCGGTGCAGTCGATCGCATGGGCATCAAGGTCAATTCCGTCCATGTAGTTTCCGCTGCAAACGTTCGCAATGGCATGTACGCGGGTCGCGACGTGGCTCCAGATTCCACGGCCATTGTTTCCGTAAACGTTGCAACGGTACATGAAGAGCGGATCCGTTGCCTTGCGAGCCTTGGTGTTTAATCCGTCGCGGGCTCCAGCGATCAGGCTGGTGCCCTCAATTAAAGCGACGCTTCCTGTGTTTGCATTTATGGGGAAGAAAGCCTGGCGACCGGCGTCCAGTTTGCCTCCGGAGATAGAGCAGTATCCAGTTTCAGGAAGTAGAATAACCTGGGTAATCGGAGCAGCACGTGCCCACTGGGGTTCGATCGGAATGCCATGATCCGCGAGGATTCTGGCATCGGCTGCCATCAACATGCAGCTGTTGGGTGGGAGTTTAAGACCGTTTGGATTTTTGCAGATGTATTCTCCGTCCAGGTGGATAATAAGGAAGTCCTTGGGGTGTTCCGCCTGGGCTTTGGTGATTTCGGCCTCGACCAAGGCCAGATCAGTGGGAACGATTTTTGGCGGTTTGTCTTTGTCCTCGGGTTTTGGATCTTTTTTTCCGCCTTGGATCAAGGGGACATCAAAGCGCCCCATCCCGGCGACGATGACCGAGTTGGTGTGCGGACGGGCGAGGGTGGGTGGATCAAAGAATTTTAATCCGGGAGACGCCGGATCAACCTGCAGGTTCTCATTGGAGATCAGAAAGGCGTCTTTGGTTCCCGGAGCCAGTTTGACGGAGGCCGAGAGTTTGTTGTGGAAGAGCTGTTGGGTTTCTCCACCGATCGAAATCGTTAGATCCTTGGCGGTGCCATAGTTTTCCGAGACGAGATTGCCCTTGCTGTCGGGGGTGAGCTCGAGGGTGAGTTCGCTTTTTCCGAACCGGTTGCGCGTGATGATCCCACGGTCAGATCTGGTCTGAATGTCGGTTTTGTTTCCCGAAAAGGTGTTGCCAGCAACCATGCTGTTGAGCGAGTTGATGGAAAGGGCAGTTTCGGTTTGGTTTTTGAATACGTTGTCGAGGCACTGGAACCCGCCGGACTGATCGACTTTCAGGGCGTTGCCATTTTTTTCGAAATAGCATCGGGTGACGCTGGCGGCTTCATTGAGCGAAGTGACATTGGTCGTTCCGCGATAGTCGATGCCCGTTTTGGCGCATCGGAAAATATTCAATTGGTCCACATTGATTCGAGAGCCTTCGATGACCTGGATCGCGTTCACGGCTTTACTGCCCCCATCGAGAGTCGCAGGCCCGGGACCTCTGGAGGAGACAGAAACGAACTCGGCTTTCTCAATCGAGATAAGGTTGGGGGCGGAGCAGTTCGCTCCGACGGTGAGACCAGCCGAAGGGGAGAGTTGAAGGCACATTTTTCTGCCGAGACGAAGTGGGGCAGCGCCAACCTCAAGGTTGCCGGCGGGCTCGAGAATCAGTACCGCTTCTGGCTTTTCTTTTCGTGCCGCATCGATCAGCGCTTGGGCTGCGTCCGCGGTTCCGGCGGGAAGAGAGACTCGGTGAATTTCTTCTTTCAATCCGGTGATGAACGGCGCTTCGGGTGGGGTGAATAGATTTTCAGCTCGTCCTTGAATTGAGATCAAGAAAAGGGACAGGAGAGCGGTCTTCGTTGCGGTTAAATTCATAATGAGTGTCCTTGAGTTGGAAGTTAAAACATATGAGCACAGGTTAAGTACAACAAGTTTGAAGTACGTATCATGGTTTAGAATTCTTGCCTGAACGAGAGAATTAGCCTAGGAAGATTCGTATGATCATACTTTTAGCGCCATTTGTTTCTGTATTATTCTTTGGCATGACGGCCATTTGCCAGAGCAACGCATTATCAACAGCGGAAGTCATCACCCAGAAGACGACGCCTGCAACCCCTGCTCCCGTGGATGTAACGAATTCCACAGCTTCCCCAGCACCCGCAGTAGCGGCTGCACCTACTGTCACGCCGGCTCCCGCCACTGCCCCTATTGCCGCACCGACCACCAAGATTCTCGCCGTTACGGGATGGTCGGCGATCGGAAACAAGACCTTCGTTCCCAAGGAAGAGGGAGGGAAGATCCTTTTTACTGCGCCGGATTTTGGGGCAAAGGGCAAGTCCCTGGCCGCGTATTTTGATAAAACCGATTTAACAGACGGGCAGACCCTGAAGTTCAAGGCGAACCTCCGGTTCACCGGGGTGAGTTCGACCGGTAATTTTCGATATGGAATTTTCAAAAAGAGGTCGAAGGACCATTCCCGTGGCTGGCTGGGATACTGCGCTTATGCAGGTTTCGACAAAAATTTTCCCAAGGGGAACCTGATTGCCCGGTTGCCGGAAAATGACGGGGCGTTTGACGGGGTGAGGGATGGAGAGGATCGGCCTACAGCGTTGGTAATTGGGGTGACTTCCGCAGGTCCGAAAACCTTGAAGGATGGAGTCTATGTAATGGAAATGGCGATTCACCGGGCGGGGGAAAAACTCGAATGCATGGCGAGTATGGCTCCGCAGGGGGAGTTGGGCAGTCCGGCTGTCAAATACAGCGGTAAAGATGAGAAGCCGGCGACGACTTCCTTTGATGCGTTGGGATTTGTTACTCACCAGGTCCTGTCGGCCGACTCGCTGGAGTTCAGCGAAGTTTCCGTGACCTTGGAAACACCGTAAGAGCCTTGAGGTTTTTAAAAAATCGGCCAGCGCGGGCGTTTACACTCGTCGAGCTACTGGTGGTCATTGTGATCATCGGGCTTTTGGCAGGTCTTTCGGTCCCGGCGATCGGGCGTGCTCAGGCCACTGCCAGGACGGCTCAGTGTGCTTCGAACATGAGGCAGATTGTACAAGGGTTAATTCAATGGAGTGCCAACAATGAAAACTATCTCCCATGCTACAATACCTCGGTCGGTGGTAGTGGGGGGTACTATTGGTATGCGGAGGTTTCCCGCAACACAAATACACCGGGGGGTACGACCCTGCCCTACGCTGGACACAATCCATTGCTTAATGGGGAATCTGCGTCGACCGTTTGGATTTGTCCCGCGAACAATCCGTTTCAGTCGAAGCCGGCGACGACGAAGGACTGCTCGTATGGGATCAACGGCAAGGCTGTTCCCAATGCACCGAACAGCGCCCAAGTGAAAATGGTCAATATAACAAAGCCCTCCCAGTGCGTGGCGATTACCGACTGGAATCTCAAGAGTGGCAACCAAAACAAGATCACGGCTGACAGCGATATGGCGACCCCGCACAACAAGGGGCTGAACATCGCTTTTTGGGATACGCATGTGGAGTACACGAACGCTATTCCAGCCTACACCAACGCGATTTTCAGCCGGCAGCCTTGACCAATTGAAAAACTAGTGGAGGCGGATCATGCAGGGCAGTCTGCTTATGCTACTTCGATTCTGATAAAGTCCTAATCCTTTTAAAACTGTAAGTATCTGCAGACAAACGATATAAAATACTAAAAAGATATAAACCCACAAGTTTAGAAGCACACTTTAGGCGGCTAATTTATATGATTGAAAATGATCATATAAAAGCTAGCATTAATTTTATGAGGGTACCTAAAAATGTCGTCGAGGCGCGAAGGCAACTGCTGGCGGATCTTTTGCAGAACCAGAGATATCTACCTTTGGAGCAGATTTGTATCCGGCTATCGATCAGTGCCGCGACGGCCCGGCGAGATTTGAGCGAACTCGAACGGACGGGGAGAATTCGCAGAACCCCCGGTGGAGCCCTATCCGACTTTTCGGATAAATTTCCGAGCTTTGCGGAGCGATTGGGAAGGGATTCGGACAGGAAGAATGCGTTGGCCCGGCAAGTTCTGCCCCATCTTCTTTCAGGGTCGACGGTTTACATCGACGGAGGAACGACTCCTTTTGCGTTGGCCCGGCTTTTGCCAGAGGCGGAGATTCCCGGGCTGAAAGTCGTGACGAACAGCTTACCCGTGGTGGAGCTTCTTTCGGGAAGCGGGGTCTCATTACATATTCCAGGGGGGGATCTGGTAGCACGGCAGTCGTTGCTGATTGGAGAGCGGGCCGTTCGAGCCCTGCGGGATTGGAAAATCGATGTGTCTGTCCTAGGGGCGGAAGGAGTGACGGAAGCTGGATTTTGGAATAGCGCCCCCGAGGTTGTCGCCTTGCAAAAGGCAGCAATGGAAAATTCGAATAAAAACTTTGTTTTGGTCACGGCGGAAAAAATCGGTCATCGGACGGGTGCTCTGCTGGCCTCTTGGGAAGCTGGTCTGCGGCTGATCACCGATGCGACAGCGCGACAGTTGGCTGCAGAAAATATCCCAACAAAAGAAATGGAGAAGCTATGAAAGCAGCAGATCGAAACAAGCGACTCAAGCAGCTGGTGGAGCTTTCCAGGAGAATTGGCACTGCCCCCGAATCCTTTGCGATTCTCGGGGAAGGGAACACATCGACTCGATCGGGAGAAGATACGTTTTGGGTGAAGGCCAGCGGAACCTCCCTCTCCACGGCTGAAAAGGGTTCTTTCACCGAATGCCGACGCCCGACTCTGGATTCCCTTTGGGAATCGGCCGTTCGCTCCGATTTGCAGGTGGATGAGAAACTGCTCGAATCCCGGGTCAAACCCAAGGATCGCAAGCCCTCCACCGAGGCGCTGTTTCACTCTTACCTGCTCTCCCTCCCTGGGATCGAGTGGGTGGCCCACACTCATCCCATCGCAGTAAATGGGATTCTCTGTTCCCCGAGAGCGTCCGACTTTGCAAAATTTCGGATGTTTCCCGATGAGATCGTTTGCGGAGGAGAACAGTCGGTACTGGTGCCCTACACCGACCCTGGAGTTCCGCTGGCGAAGGCGATTCGACAGGGGGTAGAGAACTTTGAAAAAGAGCTGGGGAGGTTGCCTAGGATGATTCTACTTCAGAATCACGGACTGATCGCAATTGGGCCAAGTGCCGGAGCGGTGGAGGCCACGACAAAGATGGCGGAGAAGTCGGCCAAAATCTTTCTCGGAGCCGCCTCGCTAGGCGGGCCTGTGTTTATGCCTGATGCTCAAGTTCGGAGAATATCAGGTCGGCCGGATGAGCTTTATCGGCAAAAGGTGTTGAAGTTGGAATGAGCGCGACCTCTTCTCATCATGCCGCCGTAGATCTTGGAGCGGAGAGCGGTCGGGTCATTCTGGGGACGCTGAGCCAAGGAAGGCTTTCCATCGAAGAGATTCACCGGTTCCCGAATCGAATGAGGGAGAAGGATGGGGGATTGAAGTGGGACCTACGGCATCTGGAAGGTGAAATCTTGGCGGGATTGAAAAAGATCGGGGATCGGAAAATCCCGCTGGAATCGGTCAGCTGTGACAGTTGGGGCGTCGACATTGTGTATCTACCTAAAGACGAGGCACTTGCAAAAGATCCGTTCTGCTACCGGGATGGAAGGAATGAGAAAATATTTCCGAAGGTGGTCGACAAAATCGGAAAAGATAAAATCTTTGCACGAACCGGACTCCAGTTCATGCCTTTCAACACCCTCTATCAGTTGGCTGCGGATGCGGAGAGCGGAAGGGTAGAGGTGGGGCAGAGCTCGGCCTTTATGCCCGTAGCGGACTATCTGAACTATTTTCTGGGGGGTCGTCCAGCCAGCGAGGTTTCCCTGGCAAGCACTACGCAGTTTTACGATCCCAAGAATCGCAAGTGGGCAGAGGATTTAGTTCAAGAGGTGGGAATTTCAACCTCGCTTCTTCCAGAGGTGGTCTCCTCGGGAACGGTTCTGGGAAAAATATCGAAAAAGACAGCTCAAGCAACAGGACTTCCGGATTCGTGCCAGGTTGTGGCGTCCTGTTCCCATGACACCGGGGCTTCGGTGGCGGCCGTTCCAGCTGAGGGAAAAGGGTGGGCTTATCTAAGTTCTGGTACTTGG
>Ga0214919_10005730_pt1 | contig 17427 bp, 16 predicted proteins | sample LL1503_MetaG_FD_177994 | JGI IMG/M metagenome (GOLD analysis project Ga0214919, IMG submission 177994) | Freshwater microbial communities from Lake Lanier, Atlanta, Georgia, United States - LL-1503 | ecosystem: Environmental > Aquatic > Freshwater > Lake | place: USA: Georgia | collected...
AATTTAGAGGTTTCTATTCGGAGAGAATAGAAAAAACTTGGAAAGCCTTAAAACTGGGGGCGAAAAGTGGGTTTTTAGCCCCCCATTTTTTTAATTATGCCTCTTATTCTTTAATAGATATTTAAAAACATTTGGTTGCTAAATTCTCACGGCAATTTTTTGTTCATCTAAAAATTCCTTCGCCTGCTTGATTGAATATTCTTTAAAGTGAAAAATTGAAGCGGCTAAAACCGCGCTGGCGCCGGCTTTTAGACCTTCGGCTAAATGTTCTAAATTACCAACTCCGCCAGAAGCAATTACCGGAATTGAAATTTGGGAAGTGATTTTTTTTATTAATTCTAAATCATAGCCGGACTTAGTCCCATCTTTATCCATCGAAGTTAGAAGAATTTCTCCAGCTCCTAAAGCTGTAACTTTTTTTGCCCATTCAATTGCATCAATTCCGGTTGGGTTTTTGCCGCCATGAGTGAAAATTTCATAATTTCCTGATTCATTTTTTTTAGCATCAATTGCAACGACAACACATTGTGAGCCGAATTTTGACGCGGCTTCAGAAATTAATTTTGGATTTTTGATTGCGGCACTATTAACCGAAACTTTGTCAGCGCCGCATTTTAGCAAGTTAGAAAAATCTTCAATTTCTTTGATTCCGCCGCCAACGGTGAAAGGGATAAAGCAAACTTGAGCAACTTTTTTTACAACATCCAGAATTACGCCGCGATTCTCATTCGTTGCGGCAATATCAAGAAAACATAGTTCGTCAGCTCCTTGTTCGTAATAGAATTTTGCTTGAGCAACTGGATCGCCAGCATCGACTAAATTTTCAAAATTAACACCTTTTACAACGCGACCATTTTTAACATCGAGGCAGGGAATTATTCGATTCTTCAGCATTTTCTTTACCACATTCTTTTTAAAACATCATGCTCGGGTTTATCGAAGTAACGATGTTTAATAACTGCCAGAATATGAATAATTACTAAACCAAGCAAGGCATAGGCGCATAGTTCGTGAGCTTCGGCAAATAATTTTCCTAGTTCGTAATTAGTGCCAATTAAAAATGGCATTTTTATGCCAAATAAATGAACCGGAAATCCAAAAGAATTAGACATTAAATAGCCAGAAAACGGAACACAAAATAGTAAAACGTAAAGCCCGAAATGAACGAGACCGGATAAAATAATTTCAATTTTTGACATTGTAGCAGGAAGTGCAGGGGCTTTTTTTAAGAAGCGGTTAATGACTCTAATGATTATTAACATTAAAGCGATGATACCTAAAGATTTATGTAATTCATAAATTTTTAAATGATTGGGAGAGTCTTTTGGCAGAAAATCTGTCATGTAAATTCCGATGCCAAGAATGGTTAAAACCAGAATGGCACTGATCCAATGAATGATACGTGAAGAAAGTGCGTATTTTAACATAGTTTTTTTGCCCTAATTCTGATTTACGGAAATTCCCCATTTTTTGCCGAGATAAGCTTCAATTGCCCATCTTTCATCTTTATCTAAAGCGCGATTAAAAATTATTATTTCACCAATTAATCCTTGATAAAAACCGCCCGAAAGAGATGCAGCATTGCCAATTGTCATACCGCTATTGCCGATAATGGCATTAGTGTTACTGTCGCTTTTACCAAACGTGCCATTGTAAAAATATTTTCTGCTGCCGATTGTTGAAAAAATTGCACTATGTAAAATTGCACGATCTGTTCTGTAGGAAAGTCCGCTAATATCAGATGCAGTGATTGCGATATAGTTAGAAAAATTGGATAAATAAATTGTATAAGTGCCGCTGGTAATATTTTCGTGGCCAAGACTGAAGCATGTGTTAGTAGAGCAGCTACCAATTTTTGAAGATAGAAAATAATTAAAATTGCCACTGTTTTTGGTTGGTTGTTCAACTACGAAAACGGTGTAAGAACCATTCACTAGAGCTGAAGGATCGGTAAAATCGAGATATTGACTAACGCCATCAAATTTGAGTGACGGCAAACCATTAATACCCTTTTTAATGTAAGTAGGATTGCTTGAATAAGGAGAGTTAGAAGTGCTTAAAGCATCATTTTTATTGTTTAAATCATACCAAACTTTAGTTCCAGATGCTGCGGCTAATGGAGCATTGTTACTATAGCCAGTGGGTTGAAAACTATTGGTGCTGGTGGTTTCAAGCCAAAGGACCAAATTATCAGTTGCCGAAACTGGCGAACTTTGAGTTAAAGATCTGGCGTTGTTAAGTCGAAATTGTTGAACCAACCTTGTTCCTTGTGTGATTGCAGCGATTGCAATTCCAACAATTAAAATAACGATTGATGTTTCAAATAAGGAAAAGGCTTTCTTTTTATTCATTTGATTTGAGTTAGTTAAAAGATCTTTTTTGTTCGACCATTTCATAACATTCAACAATGTCTTTTTCTTTTATATCCTCGTAATCCTCAAAAGAAATACCGCATTCAAAACCGCCCTTAACTTCTTTGACATCATCTTTAAAGCGTTTAAGGGTTTTTAGAATTCCGTCGTGAATCACAATATTATCGCGAAGCAATCTGGCTTTGGCATTTCTTCGTAACAATCCGTCAGTAACAAAAGATCCGGCAATTTTTCCGGAACCAGAAACTTTAAAGATTTGTCTGATTTCAGCTTGACCAAGATATTCTTCATTTTGGCTTGGAGCTAACATTCCGGTTAATAATAATTTCAAATCATCGACTAGATTATAGATGATTGAATAATAGCGGATGTCGATATTTTTTAGTTTTGCCATTTCTTTCGCAGTGGCGTTGGCTCTAGTATTAAAGCCGATGATAATGGCATTTGAAACTGCAGCTAAATTCACATCACTTTCAGAAATGCCACCTGTTGCCATATGCACAACTTTAACTGCAACTTCATCATTATTTAATTTAACGACACTGCCGTTAATTGCTTCGGCTGAACCATGAACGTCGGCTTTAATTATAACATTTAGATATCTCATTTTTCCTTTGCCAGATTCACGGAAAATATCAGCCAAAGATTTTGCTGAATTTTTTAAGGCTTTAACTTCTTTTTCCTTGCGTTCGCGATAAGAAATAATTTCGCGAGCTTGTCTTTCTTCATCAACTTGCATGAATTTATCACCGGCATTTGGTGCATTATCGAGCCCCAAAACTTCTACCGGAACTGATGGAGTTGCAGATTTAATATTTTTACCGGCATCATCCGACATTTTTCTAACGCGGCCGTAAGATGTTCCAACTACGATCAAATCAGAAATATTCAGCGTACCCTTTTGCACCAGCAAAGTTGCAATAACGCCTTTACCCGGATCGACGCGAGATTCAAGAACAGTGCCGCTTGATTTGCCTTCGTAAACGCTTTTTAGATCAAGAACTTCAGCTTGTAGCAAAATTGCTTCTTCAAGCTTTTCTAAATTAATTTTATTTTTTGCCGAAACTGGGATGAACATAACTTCGCCACCTAAATCTTCGGCGATAATTTCGTGAGTTAAAAGTTCATGTTTAACTCTTTCTGGGTCGCTGCCCGCTTTGTCAATTTTATTTACCGCAACAATGATTGGAACGCCAGCCGCTTTCGCGTGGCTGATTGCTTCAATTGTTTGTTCTTTTACGCCATCATCAGCTGCCACAACTAAAACTACGATGTCAGTTATATTTGCACCGCGCGAACGCATTTCAGTAAAGGCTTCGTGACCCGGAGTATCTAAAAAGGTAATATATTTTCCGCCTTTGGTTAGAATGCGGGAAGCGCCGATATGTTGTGTAATGCCGCCATGTTCGCCAGCTGCGGTGTCGGTTTCACGTAAAGCATCGAGCAATGAAGTTTTGCCGTGATCAACGTGACCCATGATTGTTACGACTGGTGCACGTGGCAATGTTTCTAAGGTTTCACTACCTTCGTCCAAAACATTTTCAACGTCAGAGTGAGAAACGCGGGTGGCTTTATGACCAAATTCACCGATGATAATTTCGGCAGTATCAGCATCAATCGCTTGGTTACTGGTTACAACCATGCCCATGGTGAAAAGTTTTTTTACAACATCACCAGTTTTTTCGGACATACGTTCTGCTAATTCAGAAACGGTGATTAATTCTGGTAAAGCAACTTCACGAATGATTTTCTTATATTCTTTTTGTGAATTATCTTCATTTTGCTGTCTTAATTTAGCTTTTCTTCTTCTGCGACCACCTTCGCTATCATCAGAATCACCATCAATAATATAAGTTTGTTTTCTGGTATTGCCGCGCTCTTCTTTGAAATTTGGTTTTTTGCGCGCCACTTCTTCACTTTCGCTGAGTTTGCCTGCAGTTTTGAAATGATTACCGCCGCTCATTGTTTTTTTATTAGCAGCTTTTCTTTTTTCTCTTTCGACTTTTTCTTTTTCTAAGCGATCTTGTTCTTCTTTTTTTCTAACGCCAATCAATTTTTCGCGTTCTTCTTTTTGACGATTGGTAACTTCAATACTTTGTCTGATTTTATTTCTAACGTCAAAGCTGTCTAAACTATAATTTGAATTTACTTTTTGAGGTTGTGCTTTTTCTTCAACGATATCAGCCGAAGATTTTTCTTCGACTTTTGCTACAACACATTCTTCTTTGACATCTTCTTTGATTTCCTCTTGTTTTGTAACTTCATTTTTTCCCGATTCTTCTTCAGCGAGTTTGCGTTTCTCTTTGGTGATTTTACTTAGAATTTCATGAGTTTTAACCTCAACAACTTCTGCTTTTGATTCGGAAACTGCTTTCATGCGAGCTTCAAATTCGCTTTTATTTAAAGCTGTCGGCACTCGATCATCTATATTTTCTTTTTTGCGTCCTTTGATCGTAACTTGAACTAACGAACTTCCAGTTTTTTTGGTTTCAGGAGTTTTAAGCGTCAAAGTTTGAGAACCTGCCGACGATGGAAGTTTTAAGGTAAGTGTTGAACGTGTTGTGTTTTTATTTTCTATGTCGGTCATTTTTAATTTTTGTTTCAATTACCAGTTACTTTTTTTAAAAAAACTATCTTCCTAAAAAATAAATCTATTGCAGATGCGGTGATTCACTCGTCGCGAAGCAATCTAAATCAAAACCAAATTCGACCAAAAGTCGAATTTGATTAAGTACAGCACTTTGGTAATTCTTCGTTTTTTAAGCTGTTTTTTGTAAATATTCTTCAGCTCTACGTTTGATTTCTTTTGCTACATCTTCGTCGAATCCTTCAATTGAAGCAACTTCAGAAGTTTCAGCTGACGCAAGTTCTTCAACGCTTAAGAAGCCTTCAGAAGCAAGAAGATTGGCAATCATGTCTTCAACGTCTAAAGCTTCAACAAACAATTTAGAAGCTTGATTAAATTCTGCAGTTCTTCTTACTGATTCTTGCTCGTCAGTCATAACATCGATTTTGTAACCAACTAATTTTGAGGCAAGTTTAACATTTTGTCCGCCTCGTCCGATTGCTAAACTTAATTGATCTTCGGCAACTACAACTTCGATTAAGCTATTTTCTTCATCAACCACAACTTTACTTACTTTAGCCGGAGTTAGCGCACTAACTACCAGTTCAGCAATGTTTGATGACCATTTCATGATGTCGATTTTTTCACCGCGTAATTCTGAACTTACAGATTGAACGCGACTGCCGCGAATACCGATGAATGAACCAATGATGTCAATATCATCGCGGCGTGAATAAATAGCAATTTTAGCGCGCGAACCCGGATCGCGAGCCACAGCTTTAACTTCGATATTGCCATCATAAAGTTCAGGAACTTCTTGTTCAAATAAACGAACCAAAAATTGCGGATGAGTGCGTGAAAGAAATATTTGCGCGCCATGAGGCTCTTTGCGAACATCTTCAATATAGCAACGCATGCGGTCACCAACGCGGAAATTTTCTCTAGGAATCAAGCCGCTTTCGTGGATAACAGCTTCATAACCATCAACTTCCATAACGATATTTTTAAGACCAACTTTTTTAACTGAAGCACTAACTATGTCGCCCAAACGATCTTTAAATTCGTTATATTCTTTGTTCTTTTCAGCTTCTTTAACTTTACGGATAATTTCGTTTCTAGCAACTTGCGCCACAACTCGGTTCAAGTCGATTGGAGGTAATTCTTGAACAACAGAATCACCAAGCGCTGCATCTTTATCTTCAAGTTTAGCGTGTTTTAAAGTGATATGTGTGCGTGAATCGAAATCTTCTTTATCATCTTCAACAACTTGTAATTTATTGAATAATTTAATTTGGCCCGACTTTTTATCGATACGGCATTCAATATCTAAATGATGACCATATTTTTTCTTAGCAGCGAGTTTAATGCCTTCTTCCATAGCTTCTACAACCTCTTGAAGGGAGATGCCTTTTTCATGTGCAATGTTTTCAGCAACCAACAAAATTTCCTTGTTGCCCATGATAGTTAGATTACTTGCCATATTTGATTGATTAATAAGTTGAGAGAGTAGGGAATTTACAGCGTTTAAGAGTGGTGATTAATTGATTTGGCGGATGTTATTTAGCGAAAGTTTGAAATCAACAAGTGATTAAGAAGCTCGCTTATTTTTTTTGAATTTGTTTCTCAAGCTGGTTAATTTTGCGGTGATCCTTGAAGCTCTTGATTCTGCGACTGATGATATTTTGGGTGCAGGCTAAAATTCCAAAAAGCATTCCTAAAATAAAGAATAAAATTATTACTAAAAAAGTTTTGGTTTCGAGATCAAAAGGCAAAGGATAGAAATGTACTTGAATAGTGTCGCGGTTATTCACCATGAAAATCACGATGCAGATTAGAATTAGGGAAATAATCACGGTGCGAATCGTGCGCAGGATTGATTTGATAAAGTTTAACATGTTTGTTTTGATTTAGGTTTTCTAAAAATTAGCTATGTTACAAAAACACTTTTACTTCTGTTCCTACATCTTTTTCTGATGCAATAACCATCATACCACCTTGCATTTCAACTAGATGTTTTACCAAAGGCAAGCCTAGTCCGGTTGAATCAATGAATTTACTTTGCACCATTTCAATTCGACCATATTTTGCTAGGGCAATTTTGATTTCATTTTCATTCATTCCGCAACCATAGTCTTTGATACTTATCATTATTTTTGGGCGTGATTTTTTGACAATGCTTTGTAAATAGGTTTTGCGTTCATGATTTATATTATGGTTTTGCTTGATGCTATCTAATATTGAGATTTGCAAAGTTTCTGAAGCTCCAGCATTTAGCTTTTCCAACTTTACTTCAATCACGGTTTGTTCGTTGGAATATTTAATTGAATTGCTGATGAGGTTTACCAGAACCTGTTTGATTCTTCTAGGGTCGATATTGTTGACGATAAAATCTTCATCATTCTTTTTTATAAATTGGGAAACAATTTGTTTTTGTGATTTTATGGCACGGATTTTTAGTAATTTTACCGAGCGCATAACTATTTCTTTCATATCAACCAGAGAATGTTCCTCAATTTTGAAATCACCGGTTTGAGCTTGATTAACGCCAATAATATCATGAATAAATTCTGAAAGTTCTTCACCCAATTTTACAATATCTTCAAGAAAACTTTGATTTTCCAAAATTTCTAGCTCTGAAAAATTTTTGTCATTTGATTCGGCTTTTTCAGAAAAATTAATTTTTACTACTTCTGCCAAACCGATAATTCCGGCAACGATATTTTTTAATTCATGAGCTGTTGAAGCTAAAAATTCGGTTTTATTGAAATTTGCTTTTTCTGCCAGAATCTTACCTTGAGATTGTTGTTCTGAAAATTCGCGAACTTGTTCAATTGATTTTGCCAGTAAATCAATTTCAGAAATTTCGGCGTGAGGAATATAAACATTAGTATTTCCTCGAGAAATTTCATGCGCTGAATTTGAAAGCTGGATAACAGGGTTTAAAAGTCTGATTCTAAAAAAGAAAAGCAAAATCAGAAAGAAAACGGTTAAATATAAAGTGTTAAGAAGATGAGGTAAGAAATTAATACGCAATTCTGACAAAAACATTTTTTTGTTAATGCCGGTTAAAATTGTAAAAGAGTGTAGAGAATTTGATTGGTAATAAAAAATTTGATTATCGATCTCAATAAAGCCTTGTTTTAAAAGGCTTTTATCAAGTTTTTTAAAACCATCAGCAATCTCAAAAATTTGTTCTTTGTTAAAATTTTCTGATGAAAGAAGGATAGAATTTTTATCATCAAAAACTATGAATTTAATGTAAGAAATGCTAGAAAGCAGCTCTAGTTTTGTTTGAAGTTTTTTTACATTGACACCAAAAGAAATTGTGCCGAGAAATTTTCCTTTATCACTAATTCCAAAACCAAAAGGAATAATTGATTCGCGGCTGATAATTCCTGTATCGACTTTGGAAGATAAAAGTTTCCAAGGTTTTTGTTTGGCTTCGTAAATCCAAGACCTTTCTTCATCGGTGACTAAAATTGGATTTATTATTGCGCCATGAGTGCTGCTTGCAATTACATAATTATTTGCATCAACGAAATCGAAAAGTGTCCAAGTAAAAAAGTCATAGCCATTATCATTTATTTTTGGTCGAGTGTTAGCCAAAATTGACGCAATATTTTCTTTTTTTGAATTTCCGTATTTTATGATTTGATTTGCTACAAAGTTGGAAATATTCTCGAGATAAGAAAAGGATTCTGTAATTTGTTGATCAATTTTATTCGTGGTGCTAATCATAGCTTGTTTAGAGACTTTAGTAAAATCCCTGTGTAAGAAGCATAATGTTGTTGTAGCAATAAGAACTGAAGCAAAAACTACTAAGTTGAAAAATATTTTATAGTCTTTACCTAAACTTTTTAATCTCATTTTTTCTTTTAAAATGTCTAAAGATAATACTCTTAACCCAAAGTCCGAAGCTGTTGATGATTCATCAGATAATGATAAAAATATAAACTCAGGTGTTACCACTATTAGTCAAGACGGAAAAGGGTCCGTTTTTTTTCGTTTGACAGAGCAATCGAAGCCAAAAAAAGTTTCAGACACTTATGATAAGCGTTATGATGGTGGAGAAAATTCTCCTTACGCTACTAGATTTGATGAAGAAAGATTACTTCCTGAAGGTGAATGGTATTTTCTTAAAAATGCTGTAGAAAAATCTCTAAATAATTTCAGAGAAAGAACTGAAAATTTTAAAAAAGAAATCGCAGGATGGCAAAGTAATTCTGATGAAAAATCAGCGCCACAAGCTCCATCATACAATTTTGTTATATTTGATTTTGGTTGTGGAGATGGAAGAGATTTAAAATTCTATCATTGGTTTGCAGACCAAATTCCGGATATAAATATCGTGGTTAAAGCTTATGATATTTCTTCAGTGGGAATTGAATCTTATAAAGAAAAATTGCAAAAACTTGGCTTTGATAATCTGGGAATAAGTGATCCGCCAGTAGATCAAAAACACATGTGTAATCATGGAATTTTAAAACAAGGAAATCTGTTAGTAGAATTATTGTCGCCTCTTAGTCCCGATATTAAACCTGAAGATTTAGCTAATTCTATTGGAAAGGTTGATGTCACAAGTTCATTATATGGTCCAACTTCGCATATTTTTCCTTCTGAAGCGCGGGATAATTTTCTTAAAAAATTAGTTGCTATTACCAGAGATGATGTGGTTTTGACGGTTCCGGGAAAGGCTATGTTTTTGAAAGAGCAAAAAGCTCTCAGTCTTAGAGGATTGGGAAAAAATTTAGGACTTAATGTTGATGAAGGCGAAATTTTTTATTCTTCATCAGATTTGAAAGATTCAGAACCTATGCTACCTTACGTCTTATATAATCCTGAACTTTTGAATAATTGGCTAGCGCGCGCAGGTATTGAAAAATCTGATGCCGAAATTTCTGTATGTTCCTATAAAACCAATCCTGATATGGCTTCAAGAAGTAAGCTATGGGGAGTTCTTGATAGTTGGGGAGCTTATTTAGCAACAGGTTTAAAAAATAATTTACCTGAAATTTTTAACTATTTACCAGAAGCACTTACTCGCGTAGAATATTACGGAATGGTTGTTAAAGGAAAGGCTAATGAAATTAAGATTATTATTGATCCATCAAAATCTCCAAATCCAACTGTTGGAAAACGCCTCAGTGAAGAAGAAGCTTTAAGTTTATAGATGGAGTAATTATCCCTTAAGACACAATCTTTAAAATTTCAGTCAAAAATTTTTCATCTGGTTTTTGTTTAAACCAAGCTTCAAAACCTATTAAAGCTTGGTTTAACAGCATTCCAACTCCCGTAATAATTTTATTTCCCCGCGATTGCGCAACTTGTAAAAGTTCAGTTAGTAAAGGTTTGTAAACAATATCATAAACAATTGTACTTTGATTTAAGTTTTTTAAATCAATTCTCAGAGGCTCTTGTCCTTCCATTCCAAGAGTCGTGCTATTGACAAGCAAATCGCAAATATTCAATTTTTCTTCAAAATTTTTGGCATCTAAAAATTCCAATTCGCATTTTTTTTGTGCGGCAAAATCAGCAAAATCTTTTATTAATTCTTCAGCGCGATTTTGATTACGATTGGTAATAAAAATCTTTTTCGTTTTTGCTTTTATCAAAGAATAAACCGCAGCGCGCGCTGCTCCACCAGCGCCAATTACAAAAATATTTTTATTATTAAAATCAAAATCTGGTGCCGAATTTTTGAAGTGGTTAATAAAACCTTCAGCGTCGGAATTATGTCCAAAAAGCTTTTTATCCTGCGTAACAATTACAGTATTTACAGCTTTGCAAAGTTTTGCCGTATTGCTTGTGTAATCACAAATTTTAAAAATTTCTTCCTTGTGTGGAACTGTTACATTAAAGCCAGCAAAGCCCATTTTGAGCAGAGAATCAACGCAAACAGCTAAATCATTTTTCTCAATTTTCAGCGCTAAATAAATTCCATCAATTTGATGTTTTTCCAATAAAAAATTATGAATTTTTGGCGATAAAGAATGTGAAATAGGATTTCCGATTACAGCTGCTTTTATTGCTTTTGATGAAATTAACATATTTCGAAATTGGATGTTTTTTTAAAGAGTTTCTATACCAAAATTAAGGATCTATCCGGAAATAGTTCCCGTAGAATCATCTTTAGCAGCATCTTTTGGAGCGTCTTTTGAAGATTTATTTTTCGAATAATCCGGCATGTAAGGTTCTTGTTTAGGAATTGCGATTTTTTTGAACAGTCGGCTGGTGAAAAACTTATCTTTAAAATAGAAAATCTTTTTCGATTTAATCGGAGGCTGAGATTCAATCAAAATAATTTGCTCATCTCTTGGAAGTTGAATAACCTCTTGTGGTAAAAGCAATGCCCTTTGTGTTTCAGAAACGTGAAGAGAACGGGCGCCTGGGTTTAAATCGAGATATTTTGGTTTGTTATAAGAAATTTGGGTCGCAGTTTTATTACCTAAAAGCTGTGAAATTAAATTTGCCGTTTCCATGTTGTTGGCGGCAAATGTAATACGATAAGTCGAGTTTGATAAAAACGAGTTCATGCCACTTTCTTCATAAATTCCTTTCAGCTGCTCAGTATCTTGAATGATTAAAAATAATCTCACGCGGTAACCGCGAAAATAGGCGATACCCGCCAAAAATTGTTCCATTTTTCCTAAAGTCGGAAACTCGTCCATCATCATTAAAACGCCGAATTTTTCATGAGGTTGCGGCATTTTAGCAGTGAAGAAAGCTGCGGCTTGCTGATAAAACATATTCATCAAAGGTTTCAAACGGCTAATATTATCTGGCGTTAAACCAATATAAGCCGTGTGCGGAATAATTTTAAATTCATGTAAATTGAAGTCACTAGTCGCAGTTGTGGTATCGATCAAAGGGTTGGCCCAAAGCTCGAGAGACGAGTTGGCTGTTGATGTAACCGAGCCACGCTCTTTATCCGGCTTTTGTAAATATGAGGCGATATTCATGTAAGAAACTGGGTGAATTTTTTTACCCATTGTATCTAAAACCACCGCCAAATTATAGACTACATCATCATTTCTAAGTGTGCGCACAACTTCTCCAAGCGTTGCCGGCTTATCTTCAGCGACAACTAAGTAAAGCATAATTCCGGTCAAAAGTGCGCGCGCCTCGTTTTGCCAAAATTCTTGCTCTGGCAAAAGGAAATTACAAATTTTCTGCACGTCATCCACCATTTGACCAGGTTTTTTACTGATCCAATCCATCGGGTTGTAGCAGTGTGAAACGCCGTCAGGATCTGCAGGATTCCACAAAAAAACTTTTTGTTTGAGGTTTTTTTTGCGCCAGCCAGAAGTTAATTCATAGTTCTCTAATTTAATATCGTGAACGATTACGGAATCTTGCCAAAAAAGAAGATTCGGAATTACGAAGCCCACACCTTTACCAGAACCCGTTGGTGCGAATAAAAGAATATGTTGATAGCCACCTGCGATAATCATCTTTTTATTATACATCCCCAGCAACACGCCAGTTTTAGAGCGCAGACCCATTTTTTTTACATCTTTTAGCGTTGCCCATTTAGCATCGCCATGAATTGATTCTGGTTTTTTAAATGGCCGCCAGTCCATAATTGGCGCGCGAAATACCCAGCTTAAAGTTAGTAAAATCGTGTAAGGAAGAAGCGAAGTAATCCAGAGTTTTGTGGTGAAATAATTGTAACTTTCAGTGGTAAGTTTATCAGAATTTATGAAATAAAATTTCCAGTAAGCCAGCATCGTGCTGAAGAGATAAGAGAACTGCTTATTAATTGGAAGTTCCGAATAAGCCTTGATGATTTCCCATTTGCCATTGACCGTTACAATTACAAGCGTGCCGGTAATATAAAAACAAAGGGCTAGGACAAAAAAGATAGCAAAAGAAATTATAGCAAAGTTACGAAAATGCCGGACTGCAGCATTATCTTCAGACATTTTTAAAAGGAGATTTTTTTAGATTTTTAAAGAAAATTATTTGCTTTGGTATTTGCTTTGGAAAATATTTTTCAAAATCAAGAAAGCAAACATTCGTTGTTTAAAATTTTCTTAGTTAAGAATTTCAGGTGGTAAAGCAAAGCGAAGCGTCTTTGAGGGGTCGTAACTCGATTAATTGTTAATCAATTTATAAGCCGCTGCAATCGCTTCCTGACTTACAATTTCTCCCGACAACATTCGCGCAATTTCCGCCTGACGATTTTTTTCACTCAAAGTTTCGATCACCGTTTTAATTTTTTGTGAATTCGAAACTTTACTAATCTTGAAATGCAAATCAGCCTTCGCTGCAATTTGTGGCTGATGCGTCACCACCAAAATCTGCAATCTTTCCGATAAAATTTTCAAACGTTTTCCAACCGCGTCAGCCGTGCTTCCGCCAATTCCGGTATCAATTTCATCAAAGATCATCGTTGGCACTGATTTCACATTCATCAATGCAACTTTTAACGCCAACATAAAGCGTGAAAGTTCGCCGCCGGAAGCGATTTTGGAAATATCATCAAAACCGTTTTTATTAATTGAAGAAATGAAGCGAATTTTATCGCAACCTTTGAAAGAAGGGGCTGCATCCAATATTTCGACCACAAATTTCACATCACCCATTTTGAGAAATTGTAATTCTTCCTCAACTTTTTGAGATAAAATCAGCGCTGATTTTTTTCTTTTCTCGCTTAATTCCTGCGCAGTTTTTTGATATTTAGAACTCAGTTCAACTTGCTTCAATTCAAGATCGGCAGATATTTCTTCTTCATTAACTAAAAGTTTTAATTTTTCTTTTGAATCTAAAATAACCTGTTCAAGTTCACTAGTTTTGACATTGTATTTACGCGCCAAACTTCTGATAAAAAATAATCTTTCTTCAATTTCTTCGAGATTATTTTCCGAATTTGCAATTTCTCTAATTGTGGCGTCCACGCTTGAAATTGCTGCATCTAATTCATTATTTTGGCGATCAAATCTTTCGCTTAAATTTTCAAAATCATCTTTTTTATCGGCTAAAAAATTATCAACCACATTATGATTTCGAATAAAAATTCGCTGCGCCAAAATTAATTGCGAATTAGCTTCGGTTAAATGCGATTTAAAATCTGATAAAAAATTCAAAACTTTTTCTTTGCCCAAAAGCTGATTTTTTTGCGCTATTAATTTTTCTTCTTCACCATCTTCAATGGCTGCATTTTCAAGCTCTTTTACAACATGTTCTAAATAATCTTTTTCTCTTTTTGCCTCTTCTTTTTTCGACTTAAAATCAGCAATTTTTTCTTCAACTTCTTTTAACTCTTCGTAATTTTTTTTAAGATTTTTTAAGAGACTTTGATTCTGCGCAAATTCATCCAAAATATCGCTATGCGCACTTGGATTTAAAAGCCCGCGCTGATCATGTTGTCCGTGAATTTCGAGCAAAGATTCACCAATTTTTGCCAAAAGACTTACTCCAATTGCAACATCATTTACAAAAGCTTTGCTTGATGAATTTTCTTGAATTGACCTGCGAATGCGCAGCGCGCTTGGGTTTTCCGCATCCAGCAACTCATTTTCTGCTAAAATATTTTGGCAATTTTGGTTTTTTGAAATATCAAATTCCGCTGCAACTTGCGCCTTTTTTTCATCATTGCCAATCAATCGCAAATTGGAACGAAAACCAATCGCCAAACCAAGCGCATCAAGTAAAATCGACTTTCCAGAGCCAGTTTCGCCCGTTAAAATACAAAGGCCTGACGCAAAGTTGATTTCAGCTTTATCGATTAAAACGATATTTTGGATTGAAAGATGTTTAAGCAATTTCGAGGTTTAAGAATTAAGATTGCGGTTCTAATATATATTAATCACAAATGAAATGTCACCCATCACACAGGCTCAGGGTGACATTTAGCTTAAATTCTAATTTTCTAATTCTTAACTCTTAATTTAATTTATGTTCATTATTGATCCGCGATTAAATTCCGGCAGTTTTCTTGTTGCTGAACTTAAAGTTTCGCGCCTGCTTTTAAAAAACGATTCTAATTATTTATGGTTCATTTTGGTGCCAAGAAAGGTTGATGCTGTTGAATTAACCGATCTTGATTTTGCAGATCAAACTGAGATTTTGCGCGAAATAAACCAAGTTTCCAAAGCTTTGCAAAAAGGTTTCGCGATTGATAAATTAAACATCGCTACTTTAGGAAATATGGTAAAACAACTTCACATTCACGTAATCGGGCGTTTTAAAACTGACATCGCTTTCCCCAAACCAATCTGGGAATTTGCTGCTGCCAAACCTTACGAAGAAAAAGCGGCGCAAGATTTAATCAAAAAAATTCAATCTCTTTTAGAAGTTTAAAAAATGAATAATGAAAATTTGATAAAACAACTTTTTTACCGCTCAATACATCGCGGCTGTAAAGAAACTGATTTTTTAATTGGTGAATTTGCCAAAAAAAAGTTAAAAGAAATTTCTGACTTAGAATTGTTCGGAAATTTTTTGGAAGAAGATGATTTGGAAATTTACGACTGGATTTTAGGGAAAAATAAAGAACCAGAAAAATATGTTGGCATTGTAACAGAAATCAAAAAATTTCACAAAATTTAAGCTAGCGCTGTAACCATTTTATACCAAATCCCATCTTTAATTAGTTTTTTTAACGAAATATTTAATCGTAAAGCTGAAATTGATAAATAGATTTTAAAACAAGAAAAAGAAATTCGCGATGGTTACGCCAAATTTAAAGCAGAAAAAAACGCCAAAGAATTAGCCAAAATTGCCACTAAGCACGGGCTTAACGCGAAAAATCTTCAAGTCTTTGTCGATTCTATTCTTCGCCGCATGATCTTTGATGGCGAGCAATTAAGCGATTTGTTAGCACCACTTGAACTTGGCTGGAAAGCTCGCACTGGGAAAGAATTAGCTTTAGTAAAAGACTTGTCGCCATTGCTAAATAAAATCAGCGGTGGTCTTGAAATATCAGGTTTAAGCGCTTATGAAAAATAACTTTTAAAAAGGCAGAAAATGGTTTTAGCAAATAAATTAAACATCACCAACCAGCTTGAGCTAAACAAAGCAGAAGAAAAAATAAGCAAACAAAAAGCTAAACAACTTTTTGAAAGTGGAGAAATTAACAGCATCGAAGTTGGCACTTTCAAAGGCTTGTCACAAATTAATGCTTTTTTGTTCGGCGACATTTACGACTTTGCTGGACGCTTGCGCGATGTGAACATTGCCAAAGGAAATTTCCGCTTTGCGCCATTGATGTATTTGCCACAATCACTTGAAAATATCAGCACCATGCCACAAAACAATTTCGAAAAAATTATCGAAAAATATGTAGAAATGAACATCGCCCACCCTTTCCGAGAAGGCAATGGACGCGCCACCAGAATTTGGCTTGATCTGATTTTAAAAAAAGAGCTCAAGCAAGTAATTGATTGGAACGCCGTTGATAAAGAAGACTATCTTTTGGCAATGGAGCGCAGCGTCATTAAAGATGTAGAAATAAAACAACTTCTAAAAACCGCCCTAACCGATAAAATTGATGACCGCGAGCTATTCATGAAAGGCATCGACATCAGCTATTACTTTGAGGGTTACAGCGAATTTAGAATTGAAGATTTATGAAAAACGAAATAAATAATTCCCCTTCTTTGAAGGGGTGACAGGCGAAGCCTGACGGGTTAGCCTATAAAGGCCCCAAAACCCTACCAACCAACATAAAACTAAAACAACGAGCAAGAGAATTAAGAAAAGCTGGCAACCTATCAGAGGTTTTATTTTGGCAACAAGTTAGAAATAAAAAATTTATTGAGCTAGATTTCGACCGACAAAAAATCATCGGAAATTACATTGTAGATTTTTTTGTAAAATCCTTGGGCTTAGTGATTGAAATAGACGGATCTTCTCATGATTCAAAAATTGAATATGACAAGGAGCGAGAAAATTATCTAAAATCACTTGGTCTAAAAATTTTTAGAATTCCAGACATTGAGGTAAAAAAGAATTTAGATGGCGTTATGTATGGCTTAAAAGGCTTTATTAAGGACAATTGGGATAATGCCAATTGGAACAATTCCCCTCTTTTAGAGGGGTGCCCGAAGGGCGGGGTGTCAGTTGAAACAAAATTGGATTTTACTTAAAATCGCAACTACCCCGTCAGGCTTCGCCTGCCACCCCTTCAAAGAAGGGGAATAGCAAAATTAAAATAACGAGAAAATGAAAAAAAGATTGGTGCCGAAATTGAGGTTTAGGGAGTTTGAGAAAGATGGTGAGTGGGAAGAAACTATTTTAGAAAAGGCTTTAGCATCTATCTCTAGCGGTTTGAATACTAGCCAAACATTAGAGTCATCTGGCTACAAAGTTACAAGGATTGAAACAATATCAGATCAAACAATAAACTTAGGTAGAGTCGGATATATAAAGGCGCTGTCGCAAATCAACTTTTTCGTCGAACTTTTTGCAATTCTAAATTTTTTGAAACGCACGTACATCTAGGTACGCTTACCTTTCAAAAAATTTAGAATCACAAAAATTTCTTAG
>Ga0214919_10005731_pt1 | contig 17427 bp, 15 predicted proteins | sample LL1503_MetaG_FD_177994 | JGI IMG/M metagenome (GOLD analysis project Ga0214919, IMG submission 177994) | Freshwater microbial communities from Lake Lanier, Atlanta, Georgia, United States - LL-1503 | ecosystem: Environmental > Aquatic > Freshwater > Lake | place: USA: Georgia | collected...
TATGGTTATTGTAGCAGTGACCTAAAAAATCCTTATCTTAGCAGACAACAATTAAACTCTAGGTTAGTTTCTCCATCGATTAATCCTGCGAGCTTTAAATAAGTTTTTTAATTTTACATTTTTTAAAAATAATAATTTATAAAATAATAAAAATATTATTTTATGAATAATGAGATAATATTTTATAAATTCTTTTTAAATATTTATATTATTGTAATTGAACTTATAATAATATTTGTTGGGGCTTATTTATATTTAATAGTTGTATATAATTAATTTAATTTTATTATATTTTTATTATATTTTAAGCATCTTCTACTTCCATAAACTTCACATAAATATAACCTTCTGCGCTCTCAGAATATAATTTACTACAAATTATTTCAAATATGAGAGAATCATCCGTATACAATTTATCATTTAAAGCATCTAATACAAATTTAACCATATTATCCAAATCTTTATTATTGATATTATATTTTGGCGAAGTATCTTTTAATATATTAGCAAATTTTCCAGTTTTATAATGGTTCTTTGGTCTTTTACAATAAAAATTTAAAATACATTTAATTGGTTTACTCATTTTTTCTGTTGGAAAATTTTCAATTGATTTAATAAAATCATCTTTTTCCTTTTTTGATGGATCATAAGTTCCTCCTTTTAATCTATGTCTATGTCTTTTTAAACTTACAGGTTCAAAATTTATAGTGCTTTCGAAAATCATAATTATTATTCGTGTGATGTTTTTATATTAGTATTATAAATGTTTAGAAAAATTAATTATTAATAAAATTAATTAATTATTAATTAATTTAAAAATATATATATTGTTATTCGTAATACTTAAAATTAAATGTTCTATTTAATGAATAATAATAATGAATGATATTATTGAACTTTCCAGTTTAGACTTAAATGATAATTTTGATTTTGGGTCGGCGCCAAAATCTTCCAATTTTGGATCAGGTATCGAACTTTTAATGAATGATAAAATGAAAGATGCTAAACCTACAAGTGATATCGATTTAGATGATCTTAATAATTTAGAAAATGAATTAAATGATCTTGCCGGCGATAATGACAATTCTTATTCTTCTTTTAGGCAAAAATCAGATTTATTCGGTTCAGAATCTTCTACTAATGAGAAACCATCTGTTAGATTTTCAGAAACAAATTCAACTGGACAAAATACTGCTGGAACCGCAAGCGATTCTAAAACCTGGGATGGTTATGGCAAGTTTAATAATGTACCAATTAATCCTGATAAACATGTTCCTTCTCAACCTCAAATGAATAAAGAAGAAATGTTAAGAGAGAAATTTAAATTTTTAAGAAAGCTTGAGGCTCTTGAAAAAAAGGGGGTTGAATTATCCAAAAAATATAATATGGATTCAAATTTACAAGAAATGATGGGAGAATATGAAACCATTATGGAAGAGAAGACAAAACTAAATTCAGTTAAATTTCAAGGAAATATGCTTATGGCAGTTATCAATGGAATGGAATTTTTAAATAATAGGTTCGATCCTTTTGATATTAAACTCGATGGATGGAGCGAGCAGATAAATGAAAATATTACGGATTATGATGATATTTTTGGTGAATTGTATGAAAAATACAAATCAAAGGCTACTATGGCTCCAGAGCTTAAATTACTTTTCCAACTTGGCGGAAGTGCTATGATGGTTCACATGACAAATACAATGTTTAAGAGTGCTATGCCTGGTATGGATGATATATTACGTCAAAACCCTGATTTAATGCGTTCATTCCAAAATGCGGCAGTTAATTCAATGGCTGGTTCTAATCCTGGATTTTCTGGTTTTATGAGTAATATGATGAATCCTGAACCATCTGTTCCTAGTGGAAGAGGGCCTCCGGCACCTTTAGCTACTCAAGGACCTAATGCGGCCTCACCTCCAAGTGGTAGAGGAGGAAACAACAGTTATGCGAATCGTCCTGATTTAAGTATGGGAAGAAATAATTTTTCTGATGATGGAATTAGTCTTAGAGAGAACTTTGGTAGTACGAATGATCAAGAAAAAACTAGTAGAAGAACTCCTTCTAGACCTGAAATGAAAGGACCTAGTGACATTAGTGATATTCTCTCTGGATTAAAAACCAAAACTATAAATATCCAAGAAGCTAGACCTCAACAATCTTCTAATAATAATAATAATAATAATAATAATAATAATGATAGCAGCACAATTAGTATTAGTGATCTAAAAGATTTACAATCAGATGGAAACTTACCTAAAAAAAGCAGAAGAAAACAAAAATCAGCTAGTAACACGGTTAGCTTAGACATTTAATACCTTTTTCACGAAGTTATGAAAGGTATTACCAAATTTTGGATCAACCTTTTTTAAAGGTTGAAAAAGAATTAATAAAATTTAAATATTTTTATATTATAATACATTATAATATAATGAAAACTACAAAAAATAAAAGAATTGGCGGAAAATGGAGTTTAAAATATAAAAAAAGTATTAATTGTAATCACCCCAAAGGATTTTCTCAAAAACATCATTGTAAATATGGGAGAACACACAAGAAAAGAAAAACACACAAATAATAATTTTAAAATATTAACAGATATTTAAAATTTTATTTAGACTTACTATGTACTGATTCGTAACCCATGATGTATATATATTCATTATCATCTACCTCATTATTTTTTTGTATTTCTACTGTATTTTTATAATTGTTGCCGGAAATACCACAATTGTCTTCGTTCGCATATTTAATTTTAAGCGTAGTTTGACTATAATTATGAATATTCCATCGACCTAAAGACGGATTAACATTTGTAAAATATATTCGTTTGAATATATCAAGAATACGTATAGCGTTCATTATTATTATAATTATACAAAACATTAAATGTAGTATATTAATTTCAATTTTTTTATAAATTATAATTAGTATTAAATAAAATGTTCAAGTATTAAATTGTATATTTTTTGAAATATACTTTTATTTTTTCTAATAAAAACATCAAAGGCGTTTCATTTTTATCTTGTATTAATGATTCAAAAATTTTATTATGATATTCTATTATCGAATATCCATTTACATAAACCCATATAATATAAATTATAAATAATACAATACCTGCGATTATGTCTTTTATATGTACACTTGTATTAATTATTGTGTAAAATGGTATAAATTTTATAAAGGTATTAATTAAAATAAATTTAAATATTGTTTCTGTTTTTGTTCCAAACTTGAACATCATTATCAACATAATTATATTTTCAAGTATTCCAATTTTTAAAAGCATTTTTGGATTATATTGAGTAAATTTGTATATGTATAACACATACCAAAAAAATAACCAATACGAAAAGACTAAATCAATTCGTAATGCCATTACTATATTATATTATTTTATATTTTATATATTATATATTTGGCATTTTAAGTTATTAAATTAAATTTATTATATATTTTATAATTTATAATAAATGGAAACAAATGATAAACCTAAAATTTTATTAGAAAAAGATGGAATGAAATTTGTAAAATTAGAAAAAAATAAATATAATTTATCATATTCAATAGAAAATAAAACTATTAATCTAGAACCACTAATTAATTTTGAACTAATTAAATTAATTTATGATTTAAATCCAGATATTTATGAAAAAGTTGTATTAAATAAAATCGATGAATCAGAAGCAAATATAACATTATTAATGAAACATTTTTTTAATGATTTAGGAATACCACAAAAGTATTCACATATGAGTCTTAAACAAAATTTTACAGAACAAGGTATTAATTTCGTAGGTGCTTCCATTTTTTCGGAAAAACCTACATATATTCCTAGCGATGTTGAACTATTGCCAATAAATAATTTAAATATTGATTGTACTGTTGTTTCACCACATAAAGTTAATTTTAATTGTGTAATAACATTTCATAATCTTCTTGTTATACCTGCTTTTATTGAAAAAATAATGGGAATAATAATTAACAAAGTTTTTAATAGGTTAAAAAAATTTATTGAAAATATAAAAATGTAAATTATATTTATATATAAAATTAAATTTAAATATAAATATAATTTTAAATATAAATTTAAATGATTAAAATGATTAAAAATGTATTTTTTTTAATAAATGCTTCTTGGATTATATTATCTGAATTATTTTTATATGGAGTATTTAATGATTTTGATTCTTTTATAGATAGAATTACACATAAACTCGCACATATTAATATTTTATATGTTAAAATGTTTCAAGCATTTGCTTTAAATAACTGTTTAATTGATGATAAAACTAATAATAAATTATTAAAATTTACAGATAACGCTCCTTGGTCTCATGAAGATCTAGACCCTTGTGCTCTTATCAAACTTGAAGATGATTATGATATATTATTTAAAGACGGGTTTGATCCAATTAATTCAGGAATGATATCACTTGTATTTAAAGCTTATAAAAAAATTAGTAATGAAATTGTAATTATTAAAATAAAAAGAAAAAATATTGAAAAAAACTTGGATGATGCTATTGAAAAATTATTATTTTTTGTTTATGTTTTGTCTTTTATACCTATTGTTAATAAATATCATATACCTCAAGTAATTAATAAAAATGTTAAAATAATTCGAGAACAAACTAATTTTAATGTTGAAATTCAAAATATGGAAAAAATCAAATATAATTGTAGAAATTTAAAATATGTTAAAATACCTACTGCTAATTCTAAAGTCACCGAAAAATATCCAAATGTAATTTATATGGAATATATTGATGGAATGCCTATTAATAAAGTTTTAGAAGCTGATTATGAGGCATTTGCCAAACAAGTATTAAAATTTGGATTAGTAACAATATTAATACACGGAGTTTCCCACGGAGATCTACATTGCGGGAATGTTTTATTTATTAAAGATGAAAATGATGAAAAATATAAATATAAAGTAGGTGTTTTAGATTTTGGTATAATTTATGAGGCTGATCAAAAATTCAAGCAATCTTTGATGGAATTTGCTGCTGAAATGATGACTGCGCCAACTGAAGAATTAGCAATAAAGGTATTAAATACTGGTCTTATTGAGCCATTAGAAGTTATACAAAATTTACCAAAGTTACATTATGATAATATAATTAAAATAATTTCTGATATTCTTTATGAAACTATACACAAATCAAAAGAAGCGAATCAGCTTAAAATTTATCATTTTTTAACAACTTTTCATGCTTATATGAGTAAAAATGAATTGCTTCAATTAGGTTTAAGACCTAGCGAACATTTTGTTAAAACACAATTAGCATTAGCTATGTCTCATGGGGTTACTTTAACATTATGTAAAGATGATTACATTAATTTAACAGATCAAGTACTTAATGAGCTATTTCATACCAAATTTTTAAATTCATCTAATATTGACCCTTGTTAATAGTAATCGTTTTGGCTATTTTTGAAATTATTTTATCTGCCTTTTCATCATCGTTATCTCCTGAACCTCCCATTGCTTCGATTACAATATGATTATACTGATCACTCTTTTTTGACTCACTATAAATACAATCTGGATATTTTTTCCTCCATTCTGGGAGAGCACAAATGTTTTTATGCGCAATGTATCGGATTGCGTTTTTTAATTTATTATTAGTGTCATCTTCCTTTGTCCATACGTTGGCATCTTTAACAAATAAGGATGACCTTTTTAGATCGTTACAATGAACCGGTCTCATATTCTCGTCTAGGGCATTTAGATGTTTTATTATGAGTTTAGACATTCCATTAACATATCCTAGCTCACCTATGCTTTCAATATCAGATAATGAGATCTTAATTGAATCCACGAAATCCATAATATTCATTGCATCTTTACATGTTTCATTTAAAAACACTTGGAGATTAAATGTCTTGTTATTTGAATTGACATTGGTTGTGTTATTTGTATTATTTGTACCATTTTTGATTACTTCTAACATTTGTTTTTGTAATTCATTATTTTGCTGAATTAATGTAAGAATTAAATTTTTATCAGATATTTCTATATTTGTATCTGTATTGGGTTCATTTTTTTCTTCAATTATATTTTCTTTGATTTTAAAAGTACAATTTTGTTTATGTGTATATAAACTTTGTCTGTGCCTATATTCCTTACCACAATCGCAAATAAATATTTTGTCTTTTATTGGGATTTCTGGGATTTTTTGTAAGTATTGTGTAAGTATTAAATGTTTTGATGTCAAAATATGTTTGCTAAAATCTTTTTTATTAGCAGTTATGTATTTACAGTTATAACACTCATACTTTTGGGGATTTATTGGGACAAATATGTCAGTCATGTGTAAGTAATATATACTTATATTTAAAATCCCTAAATACTTTTAAATTAAAATAATAAAAAATTATGCTAACAAAATTAATTTTTTTTTAAAAGTCGGGAGACGATAATTTTTAATTATGCAGCCAATCCAGGTTTTTTTCAAAAGTCTTAAGCCCCTTTTCAAAAATGGACAAAAAAAATGTCCAAAATCGATTTCCCTTTTTACTTTCCCAGACATTTTTCTAGGATTTTAGAATATATATTGGAAAAGTAACTTAAAGAAACAAAGTTAATTTTTCTTATCAATAGTAATTGTTTTGGCTATTTTTGAAATTATTTTGTCTGCCTTTTCATCATCGTTATCCCCTGAACCACCCATTGCCTCTATAACAATGTGGTTATATTGGTCGCTCTTTTTGGATTCACTATAAATACAATCCGGATACTTTTTTCTCCATTCTGGAAGAGCACAAATGTTTTTATGGGCAATGGATCGGATTGCATTTTTTAATTTATTATTGTTATCATCTTCCTTTGCCCATACGTTTGCGTCTTTTACAAATAAGGATGACCTTTTTAGATCATTACAATGGACAGGCCTCATATTTTCATCTAGTGCGTTAAGATGTTTTATTATGAGTTTAGACATTCCATTAACATATCCTAGCTCACCTATGCTTTCAATATCAGATAATGAGATCTTAATCGAATCCACAAAATCCATAATATTCATGGCATCCTTACAAGTTTCGTTTAAAAACACTTGGAGATTAAATGTCTTGTTATTATTATTTATTGTATTAATATTTGTTGTACTATTATTTTTGGACATTTCCATCATTATTTTATTTTGTTCAAGTAATAAATCCTTAAATTCTTGATTTTGTTGAATAATATTCAATATCATTTCTGGTGATATATTAATATTATTATTTTCTGTTTCTACTGTATTTTCTTCTTTTACTAAACATTTCTTTTTATGTCTCCATAAACCAGCTCTGTCATTATATTCTTTTTCACAATTATTACACATGTATTTAGGTGCTAAGTTTTCTAAGTTTTTTTCGTTGTTTTGCGTTGTTTTTACATGTTTAGATGTCATGATATGTCTAGTCCAATCAGTATTGGTAAAGCATTTAAAGTCACATTTTTCACACAAAAATTTTGGCGAAGTTTTTTCAAGTTTTTTTGTTGTCATTTGTTGTTATATATAGACAACATAAAAAACTTCCTAAATACTTTTAAATTCAAATAAAAAAAAATTATGCTAACAAAATAAAATATTTTAAAAAAGTCGTGAGACGATAATTTTCAATTATGCAGCCAATCCACTGTTTTTTCAAAAGTCTTAAGGCCCTTTTCAAAAATGGACAAAAAAAATGTCCAAAATCGATTTCCCTTTTTACTTTCCCAGACATTTTTCTAGGATTTTAGAATATATATTGGAAAAGTAACTTAAAGAACAAATTTAATTCTTTTAAAAACAATTAAAATAAAATTGAAAAGTAATTAAAAACTAATTACTTATTCAACTATATGTCTGCTAACATTTTTGAACAATCAATAATGAATCCTACTTTTATATTTGTCGATGGAAGTTATTACAACTTTTATAGATATTATGCTCTTATGAACTGGTGGAAAATTACTTTCCCAGAAGAACCACTAGAAGATCCTATTAAAAATGAAAAGTTTGTAGAAAAGTTTAAAAAAACCTTTATAAACAATCTGAAAGAAATACCCAAAAGACTCAAACTTAGTAAAGAAATAAATCCTATTTTAATTGTTGGAAAGGACTGTAAGAGGGAAGATATTTGGAGAACTGAATTATGTAAGAATAGTGAATTATTTAAAGGAGATTATAAAGGAAACCGTAAAAATGGTCCAGAGGATGGATTTATGGGAGGACCTTTATTTAAAATGGCATACGAAGAAGAATTATTTGAACAAGGTGGAGTAAAGGCAATCTTGAAACATCCTAGATTAGAAGCGGATGATTGTATTGCTATTTCAGTAAAATATATTCTAGAAAAATATCCACAATCAAAAATTTACATTATAACAAGTGACAAAGATTATTTACAATTGGCTGAAGAGCGAGTTGAATTATATAGTTTGGCATTTAAAAAACTCACTGATCAAAAAAGTTGTCTACAAAATGCGAAATGTGATCTATTTTGTAAAATAGTGATGGGTGATCCGAGTGACAATATTAAATCTGTATTAAAAAGCTGTGGTCCAAAAACAGCATTAAAATGCTATGAAAATCCAGAATATTTTGAAGAACGTTTAAAGAAGGAAAACGCATATGAATTATATAATTTGAATAAAAAATTGGTTGATTTTAATGAAATACCTACAAACTTAGTAGATGAATTTATTAATAATACAATAAAACGTTAAATTTAAATTTAAATTTAATTTAAGATTAATTAAAAGTTTTTTATTTTATTTTCACAAATATAATAAAAAATTGATTTATAATTTAGTAATTATATTATTACATAACTTATATGAACTTTCAATACCAAGTTGTTAAAAAAATGAACTCAACTATCGGATACATTTATGTTAGAAATCATCCATCGTATGATATTTATGACGCATGTAAAATGGGTAAAGCAAATAATATTCCTGAAAGAGATACTCAATATGCTACTAGTGAGATTAAGAGAGGATATTTTGAAGCGGTATTTGAACTTCCTATTGAAAAGATGGGAATTGTTGAACGCTTATTACAATATGAATTCCGTGAATTAAATATAAAGCATGATGCTGGAACTGAATTTTACAATAAAAAAATTATTACTCTTATTGAACCTTATCTAATTACTCTTGGAATTAAATATAGAAAATTATCAAATCAAGAAATTAATGATTTGATAAGATGCTATAGAGTAAGAAAAATAAAATCATTAATTAAACAGTTAATTTCCAAAAGAACAAATAAACAAATTGTTTCTTATGTACCAAGAAATGATCAAACTATTATTATTGAAAAGTCAGTTATACATTTTCAACAATATGATAAAGGAATGCTTGTATTAATGTGTGTTAATAATAAAATAGACTTAAAGACAATTTTATATATTATATTAAGGATGGAACTAAATAAAAGATTTAATTTTAATTACAACGCATTAAATAAACATTGTTTGGAATATAATATAAAATTAAATAATGATTATTCAAAAGATAATTTAACTCAAAAAAGTATAATAAGTGGTATTTGTTATAATGATACATGTGATAATATTTTTTTAAGCAATCTAAGATTATTATTTAGACATAATTTTACTTGTAGTGATTGTATAAAAATAAAACAAAAGGAAAAAACTATTAAAACTTGTTTAGAAAAGTATGGTGTTATAAATCCTAAACAAAATAAAGAAATAATGGATAAAAGTAAAAAGACTTGTTTAGAAAAATATGGTTGTGAAACTGCACTAGAAAATAAATCTATACGAGAAAAACGAAAAGAAACTTGTTTAGAAAAATATGGTTGTGAATATGCATTACAAAATAAAATTTCAAAAGAAAAAATAAAACAAACCTGTTTAGACAAATATGGTTGTGAATATGGTTTCCAAAATAATGATATAAAAGAAAAAATAAAACAAACTTGTTTAGAAAAATATGGTTGTGAAAATCCTTTCCAAAATGAAACAATCAAACAAAATATTAAAAAAACTTGTTTAGAAAAATATGGAGTTGAATATGCTATGCAAAATGATAATATTGCAAGTAAATCATCAAAAACGAGTTATTTATTTAAAAAATATACATTACCATCAGGTAAAATTATAAATATTCAAGGTTATGAAAATTATGCATTAGATAAAATATTTAAGGACAATATAAAAGAAGATGATATTTGTTTTATAAAAAAAGAAGTTCCTATTATATGGTATGAAGAAAATAATAAAAAACATAGGCATTATGTAGATTTTTTCATTAAAAGTTTAAATAAATGTATTGAAGTTAAATCAATATGGACTTTTGAAAAGAAAAAAAGTAATGTTTTACTAAAACAAGATGCAAGTAAAAAATTAGGATATTTATATGAAATATGGATATTTGAACCAAATGGAAATCTTAATAAAATAATTTATTAAAAAATTGATTTATATAATGTTATATGAATAATATTATATAAATAATGCAAAACTTTAAAATGAATATTGGATATATTTATATAAGAACTAATGAATACTGGGATTTATATGATGCTTTTAAATTAGGAAAAACATTAAGTATTCCTGATAGAGAACAAACATATATAACAAGTGAAATTAAAAGAGGTACTTATGTTATGATTATTGAAATAGATTTGATAATTTTAGACAATATAGAAAAAAAATTACAAATATATTTTAATGAATTAAATCTACATATTAAATTTAATGCTGGTATTGAATTCTATAAAAAAGAAATAATTAATTTTATTATTCCATATTTTGATAAAAATAATATTAAATATAAAATTTTATCAAAAGATGAAATTGATGGTTTAATTAGAAAAATAAGAATTTATGATAACAATGACAATACAAGTGATGGTGAAAGTCTTGAATATATAAAAAAACAAATTGAAAATATAGAATTAAATAATAAAACATATAATCCAAGAGATTATCAAGAAATTATTATTAACAAATCATATGAATATTTTCAAATTAATGAAAAAGGATTATTAATAATTCCTTGTGGTGTAGGAAAAACTCTAATTTCATTATGGATTACACAAAAATTAAACTCAGATACTATTCTTATAGGAGTTCCTAATAAATTATTATTGAAACAATGGGAAGAAGTTATTTGTAATTTATTTAAAAATGTACCATATTTAATTGTTTCAGGTGGTATAGATACTGAAAATATAACAAGCTTTTTAGAAAAAAATAAAAAAAAATGTATTGTAATTACTACGTATTCATCAGCACATAAAGTATATACCGCAACACAAAATACACCATTTGTATTTGGTATGAAAATATTAGATGAAGTTCATCATTTAACTTCAAGCAATATGAGATTAGCACACATTACAAAGACATATATTCAAATATTAAGTATTCCATCTGTTAAACAATTATCATTAACTGCTACACTTAAACAACTTGAAAGTGTCAGTGATGATGGTATTGTAGTTTCAAACGATAATGTTGAATATTTTGGAGAAATAATTGATAGAAAATGTTTGTTATGGGCAATTAATGAAAATATTATTTGTGATTATGTTATTCAATCCATTACTACAAATGAAGAACAATTAGAACAACAATTATCAAGGTTTCATATTATAGAAGAAAATGATAAGAGACTATTTTTGAGTGCGTTCGCATCTTTAAAAAGCATAACGGATGGACATTCACATCATTTATTGATATATTCAAATAATAAGGATAATTCGTTGAAATTAATTCAATATATAAAAATGCTGTTAGATAATAATTACTTTGATATCCCCGACTTATATTATTCAAATTACCATAGTGAAATGAAATCAAAAGACCAAAAAGAAATAATCACCAATTTTGAAAACGCAAAGGTTGGAATAATTACTTGTGTTTATTGTTTAGGTGAGGGATGGGATTTTCCGTTATTGGATTGTGTTGTATTTGCTGAAAATATGACATCAAATATTCGTATAGTTCAATCCGCATTAAGAGCAAGTAGAAAAAATAAAAAAGATATAAATAAAATAACAAAAATTATTTTACCGATTTTGAATAGAGATGACTGGTTAGAAAATAATGAAAATAATGATTTGAAAAAAGTTAGAGAAGTTATTTACCAAATGGGGTTGGAAGATGAAACTATTACGCAAAAAATTAAAGTATTTAGAATTGATATTGAAAAACAAAAACCAAAACCAAAACCAAAAGAAGAAATGGACATGATCGATGAGTTTGGTGAATATGATGATGAATTAACGAAAAAATTAAGATTAAAAACAATTAAACGCACAACTCTTGGAACAAGTTATGAAAAAGCAAGAAAAATAATTGCTGACAAAAATATAAAAAATAAAGAAGAATATTTTGAATTGTGTGAAAAAGATAATAGATTATCAGTTGAACCGGAACTAACGTATAATGGTCAATTTATTAATTGGTTGGAATATTTAAGTATTGAACGAATATATTATGATTTAGAAAGTTGTAAAAATGCAGTAAGCGAAATTTTATTACTGCATCCTGAAATAAAAAAAAATATTTTAATTTGTCAAATGTTTGTAAGGAATTATGTAAACTGGATACATTATTTCCTCCAAATGGATTATGGGTTGAATATTATAATATAAAGGATTTAGGAGATATAATTGTTATCACTAATAAGAAAAAAAAGATGGGTGTTATTCTGTAAATATTTGAATATTATAATGTTTAGAAATAATTAAGGAAAAAAAACTTTTTTTATAATTAAATAAAAAATTGAATTAATTTTGACTTAAAGAAATATTATCTTATATAACTATATATGGCAATGTCAAAACAATATTCCTGCGATTTGTGTAAAAAAGTCTTTAATCAGAAGATTGATTATACAAGACATCAAAATAAAAAAGCTCCTTGCATAACTTTAACTGAAATGCAGCAAATTAGTCAAATAAAAGAAGTAAAAATGGATTTGAATGAGAAACTTATTCAATTATTCAAAAACTGTCTAAATATTATGAGAGATAATGAGGGTTTAACTGGTGAGAAAGCATTGAGAAATTTATCATATTTATTAATATTAAAATTGCTTGAACCACGCATTGGGGATGAGATTGATATTGATAATTATGAATATGATTTTAGTCATATTGAAGACGAAATGATTGAAAAACATAAAAATAAATTGTTAGAGCTTGTTCGGTTTAGTAATCTGTCAAATGAAAAAGAAGATAATCTTCCTATTAACTTGAAGTATTTATGGGAGGATATTTTATCTAATCATCCTACTACAAAAAATATATTTCTGAAAGGTAAAGGGTTTGATATTCAACACAAATCAACCTACAAAAAATTAATCGATAAATTAAACTTAATCGATTTATCACACACTGATTTTGATGTATTAGGTAATGCTTATGAAGAGGTTATTCAAGATATTATGACAGGTAAAGTATTGGGACAATTCTTTACTCAACCATTAATCAAAAAAATGATGGTAAAATTAATTGAACCGAAAATACATCCGGATGGAAAAATAGACACTTGTGGGGATCCTACTATGGGGACTGGAGGTTTCTTAATTACCTATTTACAAGATATTTTACAACAAGCAACTGCTAAAAATATAAAACCTGATTGGGATTTTATTAAAACAGAAGGATTATATGGTAAAGAATTAGAACCTGATACATTTCAACTAGCAGTTTCAAATATGTTAATATCATCTGGTCATATGTTTGAAAAATTAGATAAAGGCGATAGTATTCGTGAACCTATAACAAGAAAATTTGATAATATTTTAGCAAACCCACCATTTGGAATTAAAGGATTAAAATATGATGGTTTTGAGAGTCCATTAAAAAGTGAATATGTGCCAATTAAAACAGATAATGCTGTTTCCTTATTTATTCAGGCAATTATTTATATGTTAAAAATTAATGGTAAATGCGCTGTTGTATTACCTGACGGACAAGAATTATTTTCAAAAACAAATACTACATTAGTATCAATTAGAGAATATCTTGTGAAAACATGTGATTTGAAAGAAATTATTTATTTACCATCAGGTATATTTACATATACACCAATAAAAACTTGTGTCTTTTATTTTGTGAAAAAGAGGGAAGGAACTGATGTTTTAAAAACAAAAATTAAAGTATCCAAAACACAAAAAGAAACAGGCAGAGATTACGAGTTTTCAAAAACACATCAAACAACCAAAGTAAAGTTTTATGATTACAATCCTTATGAAGATATAAAAAATCTATTGGTTGAGGTTCCTATTGAGAAAATTGTAAGTAATTCATATTCATTTAATTATGCTGAATATATCAAAGACGAAAACGAAGAAGAACAATATGAAGAAGGTGTTGTTGTAAAAAGACTTAGTGAAGTTTGTAAGTTTCTATCTAAAAGCAAACGACAAGCATCTTATGGTGAAAAACATGGAGAATATCCATTTTATACGTCATCACAAATATGTAGTAAATATTGCGATGAATATGATTATGAAGACGAATGTTTAATTATTGGAACTGGTGGAAGTGCTAATATTAAATATAGTAGTAAATTTTCATGTTCTACGGATAACTTTGTAATTAAAATCAATACAGAACAATTAGTAAAATATATATATTATTATCTTTCAATTAATATTGAAGTATTACAAAAAGGGTTTGTAGGAGTAGGATTACAACATATTTCAAAAGAATACATTAGTAATATTAAAATCCCAATTCCAACACTTGAACGCCAAGAACAAATTGTAAAATATTTAGATTTCATATACGAAAAGACAAACAAAACAAGTAATGAAAAAATTGAGGAATTAAAGCAATTGAATGAGTTTTGTTTGAATAATCAAAGAATATTTGGCGATAATATTTTTAAAACACTTGGAGAAGTTTGTAAAGTAAATCAAGGAACTTATATAAAATCTGATATGAAAATACAAGGTGAATATCCAGTTTATGGTGGAGGAAATATAAGTTATTATATTAATCAATACAATAGAGAAGATGAAATAATTGTAGCAAAAGATGGAGTATCTGCTGATTGTGTAAGATATGAAAAAAATAAGTTCTTCTTAAATCATCACGGATGGAGTTTAATTTGTAAAGAGCAAATAATTAAAAAATATATGTTCTATTATTTACAATTAATTCAACCTGAATTATTAAGTATAGCAAAAGGAACAGCACAACTTGGAATTAATCAAGAAAACTTCTATAAATTAAAAATACCAATTCCTTCAATTGAACGCCAAAAAGAAATTATTGAGTATTGTGAATATAATGATACACTCATAAAGCAGTTAGAAAATGAGATTAAAAATAATAAAAAACAAGCGCAACAATTTATTACAGGTATTGTAAAAGCAGAAGTTCAAACAGAAGATCAAGATGATACAAGTTCATTAAATACAGAAACAAATAATGAATTTCAAGATGAAACTGAATCTGTTGAAGAAGATGTTATTAAACCAAAGGTTAAAAAGATTGTTAAAAAAGTTAAAAAATCTAATATTATTATTGAAGAAGATAATGAAGTATAAATATAAAAAATCAATCAAATATAAAAAATCAATCAAATATAAAAAATCAATCAAATATAAAAAATCAATCAAATATAAAATAATATAAACATTTTTTTATATTATTTTACTAATGACTACTTTACCAGAAAATAATAATAATGTAAATATTAAATTATTTATATTAGATCCACTTTCAATAATAATAAAATTAGCTATAATTGGTAATAAACCTATTGGTACAAAAATTCTTATCCAAAATAATGTTATTTTTTTACAAGAGCCTGGACCATTTCAAGCACTTTGTAGATATATGTTTAATACAAACAAAACTGACCTACAATATATGTATAATCCAATTCAAATAGCTTGTCAAACTTTTTTAACTAAAGAAAATATTCAAAAAACATCAAGAATGAAATCATTATTTATATGCGCACAAACTGGTATTGAAAAATTAAAAGAAACATATAAATCTTGTTCAATGATTTGTTTATGCTTAAATTATTATCATACAATTATAACAAATTCTGTAGAACAGATTTATAATGATACTATTTTTAGAAAAGATACCATGTCATCCTTATATACTAAAGATGTAATAGACCAATTAAATGTTCAATGGACACAAGAAAAAATTAAAGTAATTTTAGATTTAATAACTTTTTTAACTAATGATAAAATGGCAATAAATAATGTCAAGTCGCTTGAAAATATTATGGATAATATTGATATTGAAACTCAAGAAATATTAAGTAGTATATAATATACTTTTTTCATGAAATTATGAAAAGTATAAATTAAATAAAAGGTGTAATAGGTAAATCATCTCTTATAAAAGTTGCTTCACCTTGACGATTCCAACTAACAACAAGTGTAATAATTTCTACTCCAGCTTCAATTCCTTCTTTTATAGCTTGTCTGTACCAAGGGTCTATTATTGATGGTTGAAAACAACAAACATCAGGGCGTTGAATAACATAACACATAATACAACGCGTAATAGATTCTTTTTTTATTAATGTGAGCTCATGAATATGTTTTAATGCCCTTGGACTTATTGGTTCAGTGCTTTTTTTTCGGTAGCCATCAGGAAAATAAGCGACCTTAGAGTTTACATCTCTGTCATCATAACATTTTTTCTTACGATCTTTTGCGGTAATATCTTCATAATCCGCTAATGGGACATTTTTTACTTCCATAATAAATGGTATTCCATTTTCATCAATTCCTGAGAAATCAAATCTAGAATCAACTTTGCCTTCAACAAATATAGTTGTTTCTCTCCTGAAAGATTTTACATTTTGTAATTTAGATAAATAATTTAGTTTTAACGCATTTTCGGTAAGATCTTCCGCCAACTTAGGATGAATACCAACAATTATTTCATTATTTTTTTCTGTAAACACTGAAAAATAAATTCTGTATTGACATTTTTGTTTATTATTTTTACTTTTAGGAATAGGCATAGAAGTCATTAAAATTGTTGCGCCTATATCAGCTAATCCACAACATCCTAAAGCAGCCGTATGAGCTAAAATTTCAGAACTTTCATTTAAAGGTAATACATCAGCAACATATGGAGTTTTAATTATTTTAGAAGGTCTTTTAATTATTGAACCTTCAATTAAATTATTAATTTTTAAAAGCATTTTTAAAAAGTATTTTTTAAAAGTATTTAAAAGTATTTTTAAAGTATTTTTAAAGTATTTATAAGTAATTGAATTATTTATAAATAAATTTCAATTTTATTTTAATTTAAATCTAATAAATCAAATAATATATTATTATAATAAGTATGAATCCAGAATCTAATCAAATCCAAATTCAAATTCCAATTCCTAATGCATTAACAATTACTATAAATACAAGTGTTCCTGGATACCAAACAATTAAATATAAACCTAATATGACACTTCCAGATATAG
>Ga0214919_10005732_pt1 | contig 17425 bp, 15 predicted proteins | sample LL1503_MetaG_FD_177994 | JGI IMG/M metagenome (GOLD analysis project Ga0214919, IMG submission 177994) | Freshwater microbial communities from Lake Lanier, Atlanta, Georgia, United States - LL-1503 | ecosystem: Environmental > Aquatic > Freshwater > Lake | place: USA: Georgia | collected...
CATTATCATATAATTAACATTTATTATATAAAACATCATCATATAATAGGGGCTGCGCCCCCTTCGTATAATTAACATTTATTATATAAAACATCATCATATAATAGGGGGGCGCAGCCCCTTCGTATAATTAACATTATCATATAATTAACATTTATTATATAAAACATCATCATATAATAGGGGCTGCGCCCCCTTCGTATAATTAACATTTATTATATAAAACATCATCATATAATAGGGGGTGCAGCCCCTTCGTATAATTAACATGTATTATATAAAACATCATCATATAATAGGGGCTGCGCCCCCTTCGTATAATTAACATTTATTATATAAAACATCATCATATAATAGGGGGCGCAGCCCCTTCGTATAATTAACATGTATTATATAAAACATCATCATATAATAGGGGCTGCGCCCCCTTCGTATAATTAATATTTATTATATAAAACATCATCATATAATAGGGGCTGCGCCCCCTTCGTATAATTAACATTATTATATAATTAACATTTATTATATAAAACATCATCATATAATTAACATTTATTATATAAAACATCATAATATAATTAACATTTATTATATAAAACATCATCATATAATTAATATTTATTATATAAAACATCATATAATTAACATTTATTATATAAAACATCGTTATATAATTGGGCAAATTTTTTTATAAATATCATATTAATATTATGTAATAAATAATATTTTAATATTATATAATAAATAAAAATATTATACTTGATATATTATTATGAATATCATATTAATATGATGTAATAAATAAAAATATTATACTGGATATATTATTATAAATATTATTTTAATATTATATAATAAATAAAAATATTATACTGGATATATTATTATAAATAAAAGATGACAATATATTTTATAAATATATTAATTTAATTAATATTATTTTTTACTTGAGAAATAATATTAATATATTTTTCTAATATGGTAAATTCTTGATTATCATATTTAACACGCCAAATATTAGGATTCGTTGTAGAACATCTTCCAATACCATTATATCTTGTCCAAGAATTTATATCATTAGAATCGTTTAAATCTTTTAGTGGAAAATGAATATTATACCATATTATTTTTACTGGTGATATAATATTAATATATTTTTTTAATATGGTAAATTCTTGATTATCAAATGTAACACGCCAAATATTAGGATTGGTTGTAGAACATCTTCCAATACCATTATATCTTGTCCAAGAATTTATATCATCAGAATCGTTTAAATCTTTTAGTGGAAAATGAATATTATACCACATTGTATTAATATGTAAGTAGATGATAATAGATATCAATAGTTTTATAGTAAAAAATATATTATATAAAATATTTAAAATATTATTAAATCAATTTTTTTTAATATAATATAATTGATAAATAATATAATAGTTATATTATGACGGGAAGTATAATGCAATTAGCTACATATGGAGTTGAAAATATATATTTAACAGACAAACCTCAAATAACATTTTTCAAGATGGTATATAAAAGATATACTAATTTTTCTGTAGAGAATATACCTCAATATTTTAATTCAGTTGCAAATTTCAATACAAAAGTATCTTGTATATTAGGTAAAAATGGAGATTTAATAAATAATATATATGTTGTAGTATCATTACCTCAAATACCAATTTTAAATAATGGTATAGTTGTAAGGTGGATAGAATATTTAGGATATAATTTATTAAAAACTATAGAATTAGAAATAGGAGGTAAAGTTATTGATACACAATATTCTGAATGGTTATATATTTGGAATGAATTAAATATTAAAAATAATAAAACTGGATTAAATAATATGATAGGTAATATAGATAAATTAATAAAATTTGAAAATAGTAAAAGTTCATATATATTATATATACCATTAAATTTTTGGTTTTGTAGAGATATTTATAATTCTCTCCCAATTATTGCACTAAATAATTCTGATATAAAAATTAATATAGAATTTGAAGATATTACTAAATGCATAATAACTGGTCCAACACATTATATAATAATTACCGACGCTATATGTATATTTAAACCTTATGAATTATTAAAAATAAATAATAGTAATAAATTTATTCAATTTATAAATTTTGAAAATGCTACTCTTAAACTAGGATACATTAAAACTGATATAACTATATTATTAAATCCAAATGATATATTGTATGGATTAGAATCTACTTATTCAACAAAAGTATATGATCCAACAACTAATTTATATAAATTAATAACTACTAATAATGAAATATTAAATTTTTCTAAATCTAATACATTATTTAGAAATATTTTTAATCTATCATTATTAGATGCATATTTAATGGTAGATTATATATATTTAGAAAATAATGAAAGAATAAAATTTATAAATTCTCCATTAACATATTTAATAGATATTTGTCAATATGACAATGATAAGTTAGTATTTAATATAAATAATAAAATAAAAATAGGATATTCTTATCCAACAAAAGAAATATTAATTAGAGCTCAATATACAAATATTAATAATATTTATTATAATAATCCATTTGATTTTACAACAAGTTTGGATAATAAAAATTCTAAAAGTTTAATAAAAAACTTGCAAATTATTTTAAATGGTTTTAATAGAGAAAATAATTATGATAATAATTTTTATAATTATATTCAATCATATCAACATCATAATAATGTTCCTCCTAAAGGACTATTTTTATATTCATTTAGTATAAATCCATTTAATATTCAGCCATCGGGAGTATGTAATTTTTCAAAATTTGATGATATTTCATTTGATATAACTTTAGAAAAAATATCATATGAAAATCAAGTTAAAATAAGAATTTATGCATTAAGTTATAATATTTTAAAGATAGAAAATGGAATATGTAGTTTATTATTTTTACATTAATTATTAATTAAGCGGTGCAAGTTACAATTATATAATATTTTTAATTCCATTAATGAAACTTTGCCAATATGTTTTTCATATTTTATTTTATGATAATAATCAATAATATTTTCAAATATTATTAAATATTTATTTATTTTTATGTATAAAATAAAAAAATTATGTAATATAATTTTTACATGAGAATCTATTTTATGTTTATTTTTCATATATTTTTTAATTAAATTACCAATATATGTATTATTATTATATATATTTATATCATCATTTAATATATAATCAAATTTAATATAATCATTATTATTAATTATATTTAAATTATTTATATTAATTCCATTAAGTTTATGTTGTAATTTTTTAAAAAATTCATAATGATAAAGTTCTATATTCTTTTCAAAATATATATTCAGTTTTTTTTTATATAAATTATCTAAATAATCATTTTGATATAATAAACTATTTAACTTTTTATAATATATTTTGTAATTATACTTATATCCATAATAATTAAATGTTTTTAATATTGTTATTAATACATTATAATCTAAATATAATAAAATATATTCTAAATCTTGTTGTGTTAAATATATAAAAATTTGTGATGCATAATATAACTGTCCTATTGAACAATAGTATAAAAATATCATAATATGATTATTATTTTCAATAAGTGTATTTTTTAAATTAATTAATGCATTAAAATAAATATCATTGGTAATTATATTATTGATATTATTTGTAATCATATAAGTATATAATTTTAAACAATTTATGAATGATTTACACTTATAACAATAAATATCTCCAAAAAAAAAACAAGAATCTAATAAAAATTCTGTATTATCTAAAAAATTTTTATCTTTTTCTATAGTGTGATTTTCACTATCATCAATATTATACATAGCTAAATAAGTATTTGTTAATATATTTTCTTTAATTGAAATAATATTATCTGAATTTTTTTCATAAAAAAGTTTTGATACTAAGATTTGTTCTAAAGAATTTATAGGAATTTTATTTAATATTTTTGTTTATGATGATCGAGATGGTGATTTTAATTTATTTTTTAAATTTTCTATTTTATCTATATTTCCTATTATTGCAGAAATAAATGTTTCTATTTTTAAATATTCTTGAGAATTTTTAATGGTTTTTAATCTATTTTCACTATATATATTAAATGTGAAAATTTTATTTTTATAATTATGATTTATAAAAGTAGATTCTATTATCTTGAATACATTAAAAAAACAATATCTATAAAATAAATAAATATCATAAACATTAAAATATGATGTAATATCATCAGATAGATTTGTATTATCATTAATATTATTAATTTTTTCTAAAATATTATGAAGTTCTTCATTATCAATTATTAATATAATATATAATATCCAATAGCATTGAATATATACACGATAAATTTTATTATTTATAGATGGTAAATATAACCAAGGTAAAAGTAATCTTTCTTCTGTGCGAGTATATTTAGTTTTATTAATAATTTTCATAACATTATTAAAAATAAGATTATAAATTGTATGTGTTTCATAATCTCCTATAAAATTATTTTCTGATTCCAAATCTACTAAATTCATTATATATATTAAATATATTAATTAAAAAAATTTAAATTAATATATATAAATTATAATAATGAAAAAATATTTTTTTGAATCTATATATTTAGCAATGATTGGAGATAAAATAGGTTTCGGAAATGGCATCGTTGAAAAAAATAATGATGTTATAATATTTATTAAAGAAAATTATGAAAAAATTTGTGAAGCATTATCTAATTTATGTGTATTTAATTTTATCTCTTTAGGTGGCATTCAAGGTATTAAAATTAATGAATTAAATATTTCCGATGATACATTATTTCATCTGGCTACTATCAAAGGCATGTGTAGCAACTATACAAATAAAAATGAATTATATAATAACATTACAAAAGAATATTTGGAGTTTTCAAAAAATATAAATGATCTAATAAATGTATTTTTAGCTGGAATTCAAACTATTGAAGCTATTAAAGATATTGACTCTGGTAATAATTGGAGAAAATTTAAATATAATAAAAATGCTGGCGGTTCCGGAGGACCTATGCGCACAATGTGTATTGGACTCGCTTTTAATCACTCTAATAGTCTATTTAAATTAATAGAATCATCTATAATGATTACTTCCATCTTACACCCTAATTGTACTGCTTTTATTGGTTCTATTATTTCAGCTTTATTTACATCATATGCTTTAGCAAAAATAGAACCATCCTTGTGGATATTTGACTTAGTAAGATTACTAGAATCTGAAATTATTGATGATATTATGTCATCATTAAAACCTGACTATAATGAATATTTTGTAGAAGATAAAAAATTATTCTTACATAAATTAAAAACATTTATTGAAACAAGTTATGTTGATACAAAATATATAATTTATGATAATACTCTTCCAAGATATGTATATCCTCATATAAGAATGTTATATTATTATGATAATTATTCTTCGAATAAAAAAATATTATATCCAGGAGCGGGAGCAGATGATTGTGTTATAATAGCATATGATTGTTTATTAATGGCAAGAAATAATTATGAACATTTAATATATACGAGTATGGTAAATGTAGGCGATTCTGATACTATAGGAAGTATAGCATCAGCATGGTATGGAGCATATTATGGATTTGAAGGAGTGCCAAAAAATATAATATTAAAAAAAAGTAAAATGTATAAAGAAATTAAAGATTTATCAAAATTATTATTAAAAAAGTATAATGAAAAAATAATAAAAGAGTTTTAATTATCCATATATATCTAATTCTTTATCAATATTATCAAAATTATAAGAAGTATTATTTAATTCAATATTAACATAATCATTATCTGTATTTGATATAATTATTTTTTGATTATTTTTAAATTTATTATATAAATATAATAAACAATAATAATCATCATAATCAAGAAATTTTTTTAATTTAATAATATTATTAACAGAATTTATATATGGTTTAAGTTCTTCTATCGTATTGATATAATTATTTCTTATATAAATACTCTTTTTTAATTGTTTTTTTTCTAACATTATTAAAAAAATATCATCATCAAGAAATTTTTTTAATTTAATAATATTACTTACAGAATTAATATACGGTTTAAGTTCATCTATTGTTCTAATAACTATATTTCTTATACAAATATCCTTTTTTAATTTATTTTCCATAATTAAATATTAAATATATAATTTTTTTTATACAATCTAAATTTTATTATTTGAAATATATAATTATTATCTATTAAATATTATTTTTATATAATTTATATATTTAATTATATTATTTACAAATTTATGACAACTATATTGAAAATATTATCTTAAATAATTGATTAATTATTACATATAGTAAATTGTTTTATAAAATTATTAACATCATTTAGTAATTGTCAAAAGCTACTTCATAAAGTAATAATTATTATAAGATTGGCAATTAAACCACTTCATAAAGTAATAATTATTATAAAAATTGCGATTAAACAACTTCATAAAGTAATAATTATTATAAGATGGGCGGCTTCGCCGCTTCATAAAGTAATAATTATTATAAAAATGGCGATTAAACAACTTCATAAAGTAATAATTATTATAAAAATGGCGATTAAACCACTTCATAAAATAATAATTATTATAAGATGGGCGGCTTCGCCGCTTCATAAAGTAATAATTATTATAAAAATGGCGATTAAACCACTTCATAAAGTAATAATTATTATAAGATGGGCGGCTTCGCCGCTTCATAAAGTAATAATTATCATACAATAGGCGGCGATGCCGCTTCATAAAGTAATAATTATTATAAAAATGGCGATTAAACAACTTCATAAAGTAATAATTATTATAAAAATGGCGATTAAACCACTTCATAAAGTAATAATTATTATAAAAATGGCAATTAAACAACTTCATAAAGTAATAATTATTATACAATAGGCGGCTTCATAAAGTAATAATTATTATAAGATTGGAGATTAAGCCGCTTCATAAAGTAATAATTATCATAAAGTAATAATTATTATAAGAATGGCGGACACATTGAATAATAGATCCAATGAATACCTGTTAATAATATAAGTTTTTTTATTAAATATTTGAATTAATGAGATTACTTAATAAATAATATTATTTTTTTAAAAAAGTGATTTTATATAATTTATTTGTAATAATTTATCTTCAATATCTATACATCCAATAGCATGATGAAATAATGATTTTTTTTTATTAAAGATATGTTTGCCAAATATTACATAATCATTAGGAATATAATCATAATTAATATTACTTAATCGTTTTGATAACAAATTATTAATAATAGTTTGATCTCCAAAAGGAATATCTTTTTTTTCAGAAATATCAAAAATATTTAATACTTGAACAAAAAAATTTTTAATATTATTAATATTATTATTATTTTTTATAATAAAGAAACCTGAATTAACTTCATTACTAGTACCTTCTCTCATAAAAAATATATCATTATTATTATTATTAATAAATTTTTCTAATTCTTGCCATTCATTAATATTATTTTTTATATAACAAATATCACAATCTGTAAATATAAAATATTTTTTTTCGTCATGGATAGGCTCTGTACTTTCTGGTAAATTATCATAATTAGTTAATACTTCAATTAAATGATTTATTTTATTTCTAATACAATAATACCATAAATCTGTTTGAAAACCTGTTTTTGTAATTAAAATTTCAGGTGGAATATCAACAAAATGATTTATATTATTTGCATTTATTAAATTAAGAGAATTTAATAAAATATTTGTTAATTTTGAATAATTTGGGGTAGAATAGGCTATAAATAAAGAATTATTAAGCATTTATATATATATACTACATATAAAAAAAATTGTATAATTAATTATTTATAAAATATTGATTAAATAATTATACCATAATATAAAACAAAAGTTTATAATATAAATTATATTATCATGACGACTAAAATAAAACCTATTAAATATAATAATTATGATGAAATACCGCATCAAATACTAAATAGTTTTGAAAAGATTTTTATTTTGGGTAAAAACTATGATAAAAATAGAAACCTTTTTAAAAAAAAAGTTAAAAAATTATTTTTTCAATTAATTAATGATGATTTTAAAGATGAAAGAAAAAGAAAAATAATTTTTAGTACATTCTTATCAAGACTAAAGTGTTTTAGTAGTAATGATAAAATTATTAGTGATATTCTTAATAATATCAAAATAGTAAAATTCTTAATTCAAAATAATTATGAAAAAGATTCTATTATTTATACTTGGCTAATTAAACATATAAATTTAATCTTTTTAAAAATTAAACTAAATGAAAATATATCTAATGATGAAATACTAAAAGAAGAAATTATCTCCCTAAAAGAAATTATTACCTCTAATAACTTTAATATAGAACACTTTAATAATGATATAAATTATTTAGATACTGACGATAGTATAGAAAATACTAACGATAGTGAATATATTATTAATAATACAATTGAACAAGATACTAACAAACAAGAAACAAACAAACAAGAAACAAACAAACAAGAAACAAACAAACAAAAAACAAACAAACAAGAAACAAACAAACAAGATACGAATGAAAAAACAAACGAACAAGATACTAACAAACAAGAAACGAATGAAGAAACGAAAGAACAAGAAACAAAAGAACAAGAAACGAAAGAACAAGAAACGAAAGAACAAGAAACGAAAGAACAAGAAACGAAAGAACAAGAAATGAATGAAGAAACAAAAGAACAAGAAATGAATGAAGAAACAAATGATCAAGAAATAGATAATAATATATTCATAAGAGAGACTACTAATTTTTTAACAGAATATAATACTTTTTTAACAGAATATAATATATTAACTACTAAAATGATTAATTTTATAGAAAATAATTATAAAGATTCTATTAAAGTTATCTTAATAATTAAAGAAAATATAAATTTAGAAGATATAAAAAAGAAATTTTATAATTTCTTTTTAGAAATTATATCAAAATCATATTTAGAATAACAATATTATATATCTATTTGGTATAATGCAAACTATAACATAAATTATTTTATATTATTAAATATACATATAATTTATTTTGTATTATTGTATATTTATTTTGATATAATACAATATATATATTATTTAACATCATTTGCCTCTCCATATATTAAAATATTTAAAATTGAAATTTTATATATTTTAAACATTAATTATATATTATATATAAAAATATGAATATTAAATTTTTTATATTAACTAATATTAATCAAAAAAAAGAAATTATCGACTATCTATATAACTATATAGATATTTATAATATAAGATATATTATGTTAAAAACAGAATGTAATGCTCAAGTATTAAAATATAATACATTTTATATAACACCACATTATAACGGATATAATTACATTTTATTAATTTTAAAATTATCAGATAAAATAAATTATTGTTTTTTAATAAGCAGGTTTGATCTAAAATTTAATAAAATTGACATTAATTTAAAAGCAATAACAATATATAAATTAAACATAAATTATAATTACATTAATGATATTGATGAATATGTAGATACTATAGTTGATGGTAAATTATTGCCAAATAATGATTTTTTAATAAATGATATATTTTACTTAAAAAATAAAAAATTATTATTAAATAAAATTGATGAAAAATTATTATTATTCCAAAATGAAATTAATAAATTAAATAATATATTAAATATTAATTTTAACATAACATTAATAAAATTATATAATTCTAATGAAATAAAAAATATAATATACTCTAATGATAAAAATATTACTGGAATAATATTCTTATCTAACAGATCAAGCAAAATATATATATATGTTAATGAAAAAGAATTCGAAGAAATAAAAAATTATAATAAAAATATTAAAAATAATTATAATATAACCGAAAATAATAATGAACAACTGTTTTTATTGAAAAAAACTAATATTATTGATGTATATGAAGTTTATAAATATAATCAAAATAATGATAATAATATTAAAGAAGGTATCGCATCTGTTCCAAATATCAATTTAAGTCACAAATTAAGAAATTATTTTAAAAATAATGAAGTACTAATAACAAAATGCATTTTTGATAAAAAATTTTCTAAGTGGAAACCTATAATTTAACATTATATAATATATATATATAAATATATATATATTATGCAAATAATTAATGATGAATGGATTATAATTAATGATATAAATCAAATTAATGATAACGATAATACAAATTTTTGTTTCGTAAATAATACACATTCAATAAATATTAATGATCAAACAAAAAATTATACTAATAATAAAGAAAATATTAATGATAAAGAAAATATTAATGATAAAGAAAATATTAATGATCATTATGAAATTAATGATAAAGAAAATATTAATGATAAAGAAAATATTAATAATGAAGAAAATATTAATGATCATTATGAAATTAATGATAAAGAAAATATTAATGATGAAGAGAATATTAAAGATGAAGAGAATATTAAAGATGAAGAAAATATTAATGATGAATATGAAATTAATGATGAAGAGAATATTAAAGATGAAGAAAATATTAATGTTGAAGAGAATATTAAAGATGAAGAAAATATTAATGTTGAAGAGAATATTAAAGATGAAGAGAATATTAAAGATGAAGAGAATATTAAAGATGAAGAGAATATTAAAGATGAAGAGAATATTAATGATGAATATGAAATTAATGATGAAGAGAATATTAAAGATGAAGAGAATATTAAAGATGAAGAGAATATTAAAGATGAAGAGAATATTAAAGATGAAGAGAATATTAAAGATGAAGAGAATATTAAAGATGAAGAGAATATTAAAGATGAAGAGAATATTAATATAATAAAAAAAGATGTTATTAAGAATATTATTAAGGATGTTAAAGATGATATTAAATTATTTAATATAAGAGATAATATTTTAGATTATATAAATTTAATATTATATATATTTATGGATAGTTCAAAAAGAGTAAAGAGTGAGATTGAAAATATTAGTTATGATATTAGAGAATCAATTATAATAGGAGATGAAAGTTTATTAATAAATATTAATTATATGAATGATTATATTTTAAGTATATTAAATTTTGAGAAAAAGATGGATAGATGGAATAAAAAAGTTAATTATTTTAATGAAATATATAATATTAGAGATTATAATATTAGATTATGTTATTTAGATTATATTAAATATAAAAAGTTATATAGTATAATTAGTTTATATCTTGTTAAATAATAATTTAAATATTCTTAAATTATATACTATTTTTATTTGAAATAATATATAATTTAAGAATATAATAATAAAAAAATTTAATATATATAAATTTATTAATTAAAAGAAATTTTAAATATCTAAAAATTTTTAGATATTTAAAATTTCAAATAGCTTATGAGCTACGAGTCTTGCCCTACGCTACACATACGGCGTCTTGCCCGATGCGACACATACTGCGTCTACCTAATCATCAAACAAACGAATAAAACGTGCGTAATCATCCGTCAAAGAAACAAACCATGCGTGATCCTCGTTGCCGCTGAAATGTAAGGAAACATCCAGCAAAAACGTAAAAAAATCAGGCATATCTGTGGTAAAGTTTCCAAATTCCGTGAAAAACAAGGTCCTGATCGCGATGTTGTCTTGATGGTTGCAAGTTTCAATCATTTCCTTTGAGAAGTTTTCCATAGCTGCTGCCGTCTTCGATTTGTCCTTACAAATCAGGACATACAACTTGATAAGAATAATGATGACGGAGGCGTACGTCATATTTTCCCATGGAACGCAATTTTTTGGGAACGCCGCCTTCAAGCCATCAGACAGAACCGAACCACTAGTTTCCGGAGATCGTGGAGGAGGATCAAAATGCATTTTGACTGTGAAGTCTTATGCCATGTGATCTTGAGCCAAAATGGCTACGGTAAATATAAAAATTAAAGACATAATTAAATAGTTATATTATTCAATTTTTTTTTTTGATTAGTAAAGTAATTTATAAATAAAAAAATTGAATATTTAAATTAATATTATAATTTAAATATAAAATATTAAATTTTTATATAATGTCAAAAAAATCTATTGAGGAGAAATATCAAAAGAAAACTCAACTTGAGCATATATTATTAAGACCAGATTCATATGTTGGTGATGACAGTATAAAAACTGAATACATGTGGATTTATGATAATGAAAAAATTATAAAAAAGGAAATAAAGTATGTTCCTGCATTGTATAAAATATTTGATGAAATTTTAGTTAATGCGAGTGATCATTCACATAATGATAATTCTTGTGATATAATAAAAGTTAATATTTGCAAAGAAAGTAATACTATAAGTGTTTTTAATAATGGGAATGGGATAGATGTAGTTGAACACGCAATACATAAAATATATATACCAGAGTTATTATTTGGGGATTTTTTAACATCAAGTAATTATGATGATACAGAAAAACGAACAACGGGAGGTAGAAATGGTTTTGGTGCAAAATTAACAAATGCATTTTCAACATTTTTTTCGATAGAGACAGTTGATAATAATAGAAAATTAAAATTTTATCAGGAGTTTGAAAATAATTTATCTAAGAGGAGTAATCCAGTAATAACATCAACAAAAGAGAATTCTTATACAAAAATTACTTTTAAACCAGATTTAAGTAAATTTAAATTAAAAGAATTATCAGAGGATATAGCTAATTTAATGGGAAAAAGAGTTTTAGATATTGCAGGTATTAATAATAAACTTAAAGTATATTTAAATGATAAAAAAATTGATATAAACTCATTTAAAAAATATATTCAATTATATGAAATTTTTCCTGATGATAATAATAATGAAAATAATGAAAATGATGAAACTGATGAAAAAGATGAAAAAGATAATTCAATAAAAATAATTTATGAAGAATCTGATAGATGGAAAATTGGTATATTATATACTCCTGATAGTATTTTTGAGCATATGACATTTGTAAATAGTATATGTACCTATCATGGAGGATCACATTTAGAATATATAATAAATCAAATTATAAAAAAAATAGAAGTTCTTATACAAAAAAAATACAAAGATATAAAATTAAAATCTTCAACTATAAAAGATAATCTATTTATATTTATAGATTCAATTATAGATAATCCAGCATTTACATCTCAAACAAAAGAAACATTAAAAACTAAAATTTCAGATTTTGGAACATCATATGAAATATCAGATAAAATAATTAAAAAATTAGTATCTTTTGGAATATTAGATCAATTAATAAATACAATTAAATTAAAAGAAGATGTGTCATTAAAAAAAACAGATGGAAAAAAAACAACATTTATAAAAGGAATTCCTAAATTAGAAGATGCAAATTTTGCAGGAGATAAAAAAAAATCTGTTGATTGTAAATTAATTCTAACAGAAGGAGATTCTGCCAAAGCTCTTGCAATGTCAGGTTTATCAGTAGTAAAATCAGAATATTATGGAGTTTTTCCATTAAAAGGAAAATTATTAAATGTTAGAGATGCATCCCCAAAACAATTATTGGAAAATGAAGAAATTACAAATATTAAAAAAATATTGGGATTACAACACAATAAAGAATATAAAGATGTAAGTGAATTAAGATATGGAGGAATAATATTAATGTGTGATCAAGATACTGATGGGTTTCATATAAAAGGTTTATTAATGAATTTTTTTCATTATATGTGGCCATCTTTATTAAATAATACAGATTTTATATTTGCATTAGCAACACCAATTGTAAAAGCTATAAAAGGAAATAATAAAAAAATATTTTATACAATGTCTGAATACTTAGAATGGAAAGATACAGATGAAGAATCTCATAACTATAGAATTAAATATTACAAAGGATTGGGCACTTCAACTAAAGAAGAAGCAAAAGAATATTTTAGTAATATTGAAAATAAATTAATAAAATATAGATGGGGAACTTATAATAAAGAAACTATTTATAAAAAAATTGATGTTAATAATCCTTCACGTTTATATGAAGATGGAAAATTATTTGGTGTTAAACAAATTTATGATAATCCATCAACCGAAGCTATTACTCTGGCTTTTGATAAAAAAAGAGCAAATTGTAGAAAATCTTGGTTAATTAATTATGATCAAAAAAGAATTATGTCTAATGATCTTAAAATTGTTGAAATAGAAAATTTTGTTAATAAAGAATTAATACATTTTGCAAAAGATGATATTCAAAGATCTATTCCATCTTTAGTCGATGGTTTTAAAATATCATTGAGAAAAATATTTTTTGGTACTATCTCTAGAAAACTATTCTTACCAAAAGATGAAATTAAAGTATCACAATTATCCGGTTATGTTGCTGATAAATCTTCTTATCATCATGGCGAAGCAAGCTTAAATGGAGCAATTATCGGAATGGCTCAAAATTATGTTGGTTCTAATAATATTAATATTCTTCATCCATCAGGACAATTTGGATGTTTAGATCCAAATACTCCTATATTAATGTGGGATAAAAAACTTAAATTAGCAAAAGATGTTAAAATTGATGATGAATTAGTAGGAGATGATGGAGAAAAAAGAACAGTCTTACTAACAACAAATGGAATAGATGATATGTATGAGATAATAGATGATAAAAATAATATATTAGTAGTGAATAGTAGTCATATATTAACATTATATTATGAGGAAAATGGAATAATAAAAAGAACAAAAAAAAGATGGTATGTATATTTAATAAGAGGTAGTAGAATAGTAAGATATACTGCTAAAAAGTTAGAAACATTGCAATCATTAGTATTAAATATGGATAATAGAAATTTAATAGATATTAAAGTAGATGATTATTTAAAAATAAGAGATAATGCAATAAAAGATAAATTATATTTAATTAATAATGATAAAAAAATTAATTGGGAATATAGTTATGATGATTTAGGATATTATTTTAATAATTATGGGGTTATTGAAAATAGTTTAGATACAATAAAAATAAGTATTGACGATATTAATACTATCAACAAAATTATACTAATATCAAAAAGTTTGGGATTAGTTGTCTTTAATATCAATCTTAATACTATTGTTATAACCGGCAAATATATGAATAAAATACCTTTTAAAATACAATTGCAAAATAATTATGATAAATACATATACTATAATAAATTTAATATTAAATATATTGGAAAAAATAATTTCTGTGGATGGCAAATTGATAAAAATCAACGTTTCTTATTAGGTAATTTTATTATTACACATAATAGTCGGCTCATCGGTGGCAAAGATTCTGCTTCCCCAAGATACATATTCACATATCTTGAAGATATTATTAAATATATATTTAAAGAAGAAGATAACCATATCTTAAACTATTTAGATGATGATGGTATATTAGTTGAACCAGAATGGTATTGTCCAATTATTCCAATGATATTAGTTAATGGATCAGAAGGTATAGGAACCGGCTTTAGTACATTTATAACGCAATATAATCCAATAGATATAGTTAATAATTTAAAATTGTTGATGGAAGAAAAAGATTTAATAGAAATGTTGCCATATTATAAAAATTTTAACGGAAATGTTATTAAAATACAAAAAAATGAATATATGGTAGAAGGAAAATATGAAATATTAGAAAATTCAACAATTAAAATCACTGAATTGCCAATAAGAACATGGACTACATCATATAAAGAATTTATTGAAAAAAAATCTGAAAAAATAGGTAAGAATTTACCATTAATTGATGATTATAAATGCAACTATACCGATGAAAAAATAGATTTTACCTTAAAATTAAATAGTAATCTTACTGAAAAAATAAATGATAAAGAATTTATTATGGAAAAATTAAAACTAAAAAAATCAGTTAAAGTAAATAATATGCATTTATATAATGCAGATGGAAATATTAAAAAATATAATTCAACTAATGAAATATTAAAAGAATTTTACGATATTCGACTAAAAATGTATTCAAAAAGAAAAGAATATTTATTAAATAAATTAAATCATGAATTAAATGTTCTTAAATGGAAAAAATTATTTATTGAAAAAATTCTCTCTAATGATATTATTATCTATAAACAAAAAAAAATATCTATTATTAATAAATTAGAAGAACTAAATTTCCCTAAACTATCTAATAATAATTATGATTATATAACTGATACACCATTATTTAATTTGACAGAAGAAAAAATTCAAGAACTAACTGAAAAATTAAAAAATAAAGAACAAGAATTACATAAAATTCAAATAACTTCAGAAAAAGAACAATGGATATACGAACTAAATGAATTTATAGAAAAATATAATATATGGTTAAATACAAATAATAATCATAACTCTAATACTAATAACTTAGTTTCTAATAAAAAAAAAAATATAACTAAAAAAAAATAATATATTATAAATCTCTACACACTTAATACAACGTCTATAATTATATTGCAATATAATAAATAATATATAATAAATCTCTACACACTTAATACAACGTCTATATATTATATGACAATATAATAAATAATATATTATAAATATTTACACACTTAATACAACGTCTATAATTATATTGCAATAATAATTCTTACCGCACTAATTACAGCGCTACATATTATGTAGCAATAAAAAAATTTATATTTATTACTTAAATATATAATTTTATATATTTAAATAATGAATCTATATTTACAAATATTTGAACATATTAAAGAATTACATATAACTAATAATAATTTATACTTATTAACAACCAATAATATGAATAATATTAATATTTTAATTGATAAAATAGATATTCTTAATAAAAAATATGATTTAATTATGCCTCTTTTATATAATATTTACAATGCTGTTCATAAATTTGATCATATTATATATAATAATAATACAACACAATATAATAATAATACAACACAATATAGAGATAATACAACACAATATAGAGATAATACAACACAATATAGAAATAATAATACAACACAATATAAAAATAATAATAATACAACACAATATAAAGATAATAATAATACAACACAATATAGAGATAATAATACAACACAATATAGAGATAATAATACAACACAATATAGAGATAATACAATACAAAATAAAGATAATAATAATCATTCCTATTCATCTACAAATTTTATAAAATGTACTACATCAACTTTAGAAAATAAAGGAGATAATGCAGAATGCGATTTAAATAATAATAAACTTTATTTATCAACAATGTTGATAGAAAATCCTATATACAATAAAAAAAATAATAAAAATTATGTAAAAAAAAAAAAAAAAAAAAAAAAAAAAATAAACAAAAAAAAAAAAAAAAATAAAAAAAAAAATAAATTAAAAAAAAATACA
>Ga0214919_10005733_pt1 | contig 17424 bp, 16 predicted proteins | sample LL1503_MetaG_FD_177994 | JGI IMG/M metagenome (GOLD analysis project Ga0214919, IMG submission 177994) | Freshwater microbial communities from Lake Lanier, Atlanta, Georgia, United States - LL-1503 | ecosystem: Environmental > Aquatic > Freshwater > Lake | place: USA: Georgia | collected...
CCGTCCGCACCGTGGCATGGAATGCCGTCAGAGGCTGTGGATGTCGATCACGGGCAGCTCGTCTATCCGTCCCTGAAAGATTGCCCGGTCGAAAGTGGACCTGCACGAGTTCGCCCCAGTCGGTGGGCGGCCCGCCGTCGGGAGACAAGGGCGGCGGTTCGAGCGGTTCGCCGAGGTGCGAGAGGATCTTGCGGATCGGCCCCGGATCGGTGATGAACGCGATCAGCCGGATGTCGCCGCCACACCCCGGGCACTCCAGCGGAAACTCCTCGCCCACCCGAGCCATGAGTTTGGCCCAAGCGATCCGGGAGGTGTCGTGGGAGGGACTGGCTCCGGCTGCGCAGCAGTCGGTGCCTGTCCCTCTTGCCCTGCAGCCGGGGACAGGCACCTGTTCCTGCGGAACACGAGTCAGACGGCAATCACTTCAAAGTGGTTTCTGGGCGGCCGCAAGGTGACCGATACCGTCACGTGCAGGCTCGTTCCGGAAGCCCACGAAGTGCATCTCCGAGAGGTGGCCATGGAAACCTCGTGGGGCATGCCTCCGCCGACGTTCACGGTGGAGACCACGACTCAATCCGGCACCCGCGTGACGAGCACTCGGACAGACACGTCGGTCGGCGGTGGTGGGCGCCTGGAGTTCGGGAAGTTCAGGGAAGAGCTGGCCAAGGTCACTCGGGACGCTGGCTGGACGTTCGTATACGACGTGTAACGCAGGGCAGGGGACTGCGCCGCCTTCGGCCGTCACGCGCGTGCCGCCTGCGTGAACGCCAGCAGTCGGTGAAACCCGGTAGCATCCCGAAATAGTTCCCGTGGCTCTTGGTGTAAGCCACCCGCACGGGCCATCTCGAAAATCACGTCGCTCGTCTCGGGGAAGTCTCTTTGCGTGACGTGCTCGATCGTGCTCGCGAGGTTTGCCTGAGACATGCCCGTCCAAGCCTGCTGCATCATGCCGATGTAGGCCTCGAGATACTCCTCGCGGGTTTCGTCGCCGCGCTTGAAGACGTCGGCAAAGAGCAGCGAGCCGCCCGGGGCCAGCTTCTCGTGGGCGAACCGGAAGAACTCCTGCTTCTCCCGGACGGGCAGATGATGGACGGCGTAGCTCGCAAGAATCACGTCGTAGGTCCGGGCAGCCGGCGAGCCGTCGTCCCGCAAGTAAGCCAGCATGTCGGCCTGCACGAGTTGGACCTGAAATCGGGCACCGGCCAGTTCGTCATGCGCTTTGGCGAGAGCTGCCGAGGACGCATCGACACCGGTGTACAGCCAAAGCCCTGTGTCGGTGAACGTGCCCTGAATGAACCCCGCGTCGCCGCAGCCCAAGTCGAGCAGCGTGAAGGGCCCCGGATGACGCAGAAGCACGTAATTCCGGAGACCGCGAAAGATCGTCCGGTGGCACATCCAGTCGTTGCCCACGATCGACCTGTAAACGTGCCACTGGTTGAACCACCTGGCAGCTTCTGCAGGGTCGTGCGGAGGCTCGTGCCGGGGTTGAATGTGGGTACTCATCCCCTTCAGCGTGACCGCCGGTTCCGATTCTGTCCAGCAGGCTTTTCCTGGAGCCCCGCCAGTGCCGATAACCGTGTTGCCATGCCTGCGCAGACCTTCCTTCCCGGCCCGCACCCAAACACCGGCCGAACCCATTCCGGTCAGACACTCGCTGTGCCAGTCGGCTGGATGCTCCCTACCGCCCCATTACCGCTGCCCATAACCAGGGAATCACCTCTTCCTTGAGCGCCAACAGCGTGAAGTATCCAAAAAAACCCGCCCCCCAGATCATGGCCACAAATCGCCCCGCGCCAATCGCAATCGACCGCGGCAGAATCTTCGCGTTCAAATACAGCAGAATCACCGTGTAAATGAACATGACCCCGCCATTCATCGCCGCCGAGGTCTTCAACAGGAACAGTGGCTGCCGGAATCCGGGGTAAAACTCCCCGGCCAGCAGAATCGCCGTCCCCGCCAGGATCTCGCCCCACAATAAAAAGAAGTACAGCCGCGACTGACTCCACCGCGCGTTCTCCCGCAGGAAATTGACCTTCAGAATGTCGGTCGAAATCCGCACTGTCGCGTCCAGCACCCCCAACTCGGTGGTCAGCAGCAACGCCACCCCCATCAGCAGAAACACCGTCCGAAACAGCACCCCCACCCACGGCGTGCTGAACGATCCCTCAATCAGCCGGGCCTCGCCCCAAATGAAGTTCAGGTCTTCTCCAAAACCCTGAGCCTCGGGCCGCAGCGTCCCCTCGGGGGTATAAAACAACGAGTAGGCCAACAGTGTCAGCAGCACGAGGCACGCCACACACGTCAGGAAAAAGCTGAAAAAGTGCTCGCTGTTCGCCGCCCGCCACCAGTCGGCCCACCGCCGACGATTCTCGGGTGTGGGCGGAAAGTGATAGCCCACGTCGGCGATCGCCTCTTCATTCCCGGTGATCGGGCTGGTGATCCGCCCGATGTATTTCCCCATCCCGTACCCTTTGTCCTTGATGAAGTTGCTCTGCCCGAGGTTCATAGTTCCCCCCGCCCCGGCGAACGCCAGCGCCCCCAGCAACGCCATCTGCTCGAGACCGCTCTCCGGCCCGGGCACACTCCCCACGCGCCCCAGTCCCGCCAGCATCGCCGTGATCGCCCAGGGCTTGATCAGCAGCACCCCCAGCACCACGGCTGACGCCACAATCAGCAACACCAGCCAAGACTGCAGCCGCTCCACCGTGTTGTAAACCACCGGACTCGACGTCAGCACCAGGCCAATCATCCAGAGCGTGGCAATCGAGATCCAATTGAACCAGGGGGTCTGCAGTTCGGTTCCCCCCGTCCGGCGATTGTGCTGCTCCAGCCGGGCCAGTGCCCCCTGCCATTCCGGCCGGTCCGAACAGCCGCGCAGCAGTTCCGCCTGCTCGGCCGACAGGGGCCCGGTCCACTTCAGCTCCCAGCCCCCCTGGGGGGCACGGGCCAGTGTCCCCTGCTCGGCCAGTACGGCGGGAAGTTCCAGCGGGGCGGTCTCGCCCCCGCCTCCCCAGAGCAGCGGGATCGCCAGTGTCGCCGCCTTGAGTTGCGGTCCGAAGATCAGCCAGCTCAACAGCTTCCCCGCCCCGGTCGCCCAGCCAGGCCAGATCCAGGGCAAGATGTTCAACAGCAGCATGACCGGTCCCCAGGCCTTGCTCAGCCGGCAGAACCCGGTGATCGCACTCTCCCCCGTGGCGAGGGTCCAGCGCTCGATCTCGAGGTTCAGAAAGAACTGGGTGATCACTCCCAGCAGGCAGGCCCAGAAGAACACGAAACCGCTGCGATAGGTAATGTACGGCCAGAAGATGAACTCGCCCGAGCCGAGCGCCAGCCCGGCGAGAATCACGCTGGGCCCCACCAGTTGCCGCCAGGGGGGCGCCTCGGGCAGGTCGCGCCACCGCAGCGGCGGGAGATTCCGATGGGGAATCACATCGTCGGGAACCAGATCGGAGTCGGGACCGGTCGCCATGCTGAGCCTTCCGCAGAGTCGGCGGGAATGAGCAGGGCGCACCGCAGCAACTCCCACCACATCACCCCAATTGCCACAAAACCGAAAAAGTGACGAATCCGGTAACCTGTTCGCATCGTCCCGGATCGCATCGTCGCAGGGGCCCCTCGCACGATCATGCAGGCCCGTGGGCGATGGTGAAACGATTGTCTTTTGAACGATAGATGGTCTACGTCATGCGGGACTCGCCGTCGAGCAGCTGGCCCCGTGAAATGTGACGAAACAGGCGTGGCGCGCACGAAATGGCGGACCGGCTGCGGGCCAAAGGACTGGTCGGCCAATGGCACTTCGGCAAACGACGGCCGAGCGGGGCGGATCACGAGGAGCAACAGCCGGAACCGATCGGGCTGGATGCGGCCCGATGGTGGAGGTGCCGAGGTGCTTCCTGTCCACGCTCAAGGCCGGATTTGTCTCGTTGGCTCGAGCCCGCCTTGAAACCGCTCTTCTCAAGGGCCGTCCGCACCGTGGCATGGAATGCCGTCAGAGGCTGTGGATGTCGATCACGGGCAGCTCGTCTATCCGTCCCTGAAAGATTGCCCGGTCGAAAGTGGACCTGCACGAGTTCGCCCCAGTCGGCGGGCGGGCCACGGGCCGGCGAGACGGGCGGAGGCTCGAGCGGTTCGCCGAGATGCGCCAGGATCTTCCGGATCGGCCCCGGATCGGTGATGAACGCGATGAGTCGGATGTCGCCACCACACCCCGGGCACGCAAAAGGAAACTCCTCCCCCACCCGAGCCATGAGTTTGGCCCAAGCGATCCGCGAGGTGTTGTGAGATCGCGGTTGGTCGCATGAGTCGCAGCAGTCGCCGGTGGCATCTAGGCGTGCCGCATGTCCGCCGACCGCATGCCCACCGGTCGCGGCATCACGCGGCTTGCCGACATTCCCGATGGCCAGCGCCGCGACGGCGGACCTGAGCTTGTGACTCGGGGCGAACACCCCTGGCTTGCTTTACGGCGGCAGGACCATCCATGGCCCCTGCCGCCTCTGGCGGTCGGAGCCAAAGCCGAGGTTTGGCTCGACCGCCACGCCAGCCTCCGGCTGGCCGATGCCGGTGTTTCCGCGGTGGCGGCACGAGATCGGCCAGCCGTTCCAAGAAGTCCAGCCTCTGATGGCATTCCATGCCACGGTGCGGACGGCCCGCGAGAAGAGCGGTTTCAAGGCGGGCTCGAGCCAACGAGAAAAACCCGGCCTTGAGCGTGGATAGGAAGCTCCTCGGCACCTCGAAGCGAGCGTCGCATCCAGCCCGGCGAGCATCGTGTCTGAGGCGCTCCTCATCAGGCGGCCGTGCCGCCGGTTCCGACCATTAGCCTGAGGAGTATTTGCTCGTCGGCGTTGGCGCTAGGGACGTCGGTAAGCAGGCGGCCTTCGCGCATGACCAGGATGCGGTCAGCCGAGGCGAGTAACTCCGGCAGTTCGCTGCTAATCATGAGGATGGCCGTGCCCTGCCGGGCCAGCCGATCGAGGAGTTGGTGGATGACCTGTTTGGCACCGATGTCGACGCCGCGCGTGGGTTCGTCGACGATGAGCACCGCGCCGCTGCGGGCGAGCCATTTGCCGATGACGACCTTTTGCTGGTTGCCGCCGGAGAGTTGGCGAACGGGCGTGTCGATGGACGCTGTCTTGGTGCCCAATCGGGTGACCATGTCGCTGGCGGTACACTCGTCGCGTGCGAGGTTGAGGATCGGTCCGGTGCTGATGAGGTCGAGGCTGGCGAGTGTGGTGTTGTGGCGGACGCTCATGGAGAGCACGAGCCCCTGGCGCTTTCGGTCTTCTGGCACGAGGCTGATTCCTGCCCCGATCGAACGTGTGACCGAGCCGAGCTTGAGCGGCTTGTCGTCGACGAGTACTTTGCCGCTGGCGCGGGCGTCGAGGCCGAAGATGGCGCACGCGACTTCGCTGCGGCCCGCGCCGACCAGTCCGGCGACGCCGACGATCTCGCCGGCGCGCACGTCGAAGCTGATGTCTGAGAACTTGCCCGGCGAACAGAGCCCGCGGACTGCCAGCCGCACGGGGCCGGGGGAGCGCGTGCCGCCGGTGCGATCCATGTTGATCACCCTTCCGGTCATCATCTCGACGAGCTTCTCGTGGGTGGCCTGTCCGCGGGATAGTTCGCCAACGTACGCGCCGTCGCGCAGGACGCTAATGGTGTCGCACAACGCGAGGACTTCGGGCATGCGGTGCGAGACGTAAATGAGCGTGATCCCACGCGCCTTGAGCTTGCCGATCAGCTCGAACAGGGCTTCGCTTTCGCGGGCGCTGAGCGACGCCGTCGGCTCGTCGAACACGATGACACGTGCGTTGGTTCCTACGGCGGCGGCGATCTGGACGCCTTGCTCCTGCGCGGTGGAAAGGTCGCGCATTGGCCGGTCGACATCGATCGACAGGCCGATCTCTTGCAGAAGTTGGCTTGCTCGCATCCGCATGGCGGCGCGATCGACCAGGCCGCGCCGGCGCGGGTAGTGGCCCATGCAGAGGTTTTCGGCGACAGAAAGGTCGGGACAGAACGCCAGCTCCTGGTGGACCATCCCCACGCCGGCCGCGAGCGCGTCCGCCGGTGAGCGGAAGCGATGGGGTTTGCCGTCGAGCAGGATTTCGCCGGTGTCCGGCGTGTGGATACCGGAAAGCACCTTGCCGAGGGTGCTTTTCCCCGCGCCATTCTCGCCCATGAGCCCGTGGACATGGCCGCGGTCGATGCGGAGGGACACGTCGGTCAACGCGCGCACGCCGCCGAAGTGCTTGGAGATGTTACGCAATTCGATCATCGGGCGGCTCGCTTACTTGCTTAGCCACTTGTCCCAGCTGCCGGCGAACGCTTCGACGTTCTCCTTGGTGACCTTGGTCAGCGGCGCGATGACGCGCGGGTCTGCGGGGGCTTTATCGTGGACGACCTTGTCGAGGATCAACCGAACGGACTCAGTCCCCCAGCCGTAGCAGTCTTGGGCCATCAGTGCCTGCACGTGACCCGAGCGGAGGTAGTTGAGCTGCGCTGGGAGCGCGTCGCAGCTCACGACCTTGATCGTGCCGGGCTCGAACTTCAGCGCGTCGTTGGTGAACAGCGGCCAGCCACCGATGAAGGCCCAGCCCTGGATCTGCGGGTTGGCTCGCTGGGCCATCTGCAGCGCTTCGGCGGCTTTCTCAGGTGTCTCGACATGGTAGATCACACCGGCGTCGAGGAGCTTGATGCCGGGGTGCTTGGCGAGTTCTTCCTGCACGCCTTTGAGACGATTTTGCAGATTCGGTGCAGCCTCGTTGCCGGCGATGACGGCGACCGTGCCTTTGACGCCCATGGCGGCCGAGAGTTCGCGCATGATCGTTCGGCCGCAGTCGATGTCGTCGGTGCCGTAGAACGCGAATCGCTTGCTGGAAGGGATGTCAGCGTCGAAGCAGACGACCGGGATCCCGGCGGCAACGGCCTTGTCGATCGCGGGCGTGACGGTACGTGCCTCGCTCGCGGCGATGGCGATGCCGTCGACCTTGCGGCGGGTGAGGGACTCGATCGCCTCGGCCTGCTTCACCGCGTCTTCTTCGGTGGGAGTGAGAATCTCGACCTTCACGTCCACACCATACTTGGGACCGAGTTCCGCGGCTGCGGCGATCGCACCCGCGTGGGCGGCGGGAAAGACGGGGTTCGATTGGCTCTTGGCAATGATGCCGATTACCACCGTACGCCTGGTCGACGCACCGGCGGGCATGTCTTGGGCGGGCTTGTCACAGCCGGCAAGGAACAGAGTCGGTGCCAGACATAGTACAAAACAGAACAATGCAGACTTGAACAGCGGAGACAGGGCGCGAAGCATGGGAATTCCTCCTCAAGGAAAAAAGTGCTCTTAGGTTCGACGGCTCGCGCTGACCCGCTCGAGCGCCACTGCCAGCAGGATTGCCGCGCCGATGATGCCAAGCCGATACTCGCGATTGTTGCTGAATGTGACGATGCCGTTTTCAATGAGTGCGATGATTAGTGTGCCGAGCAACGCGCCCAACGCCGTGCCGCGTCCACCCGCAAGGCTCGCTCCGCCGATAACGGCTCCCGCTACCACTGCCAGTTCGTAACCCTGTGCGGTGTTGCTCGACGCCGTGCCGAATCGCCCGAGCGAGACAACGGCGGCGATGCCCGCGCACACCCCGCTGATGATGTAGACGAGAAACTTGGCTCGTGCGACGTGGATGCCGCTGAAGCGAGCGGCTTCTTCGTTGCCGCCCACCGCGTATATCTCGCGGCCGCTGACCATGTAACGAAGAAACAACACGCCCGCTCCGACGACCGCGAAAGTCACCAACAATGGCACAACCTCCACGCCCATGACACTCCAGCTCATCAGCCCCGGGCGAAACGCCTCGGGAAGGAGCCTGCCGGCGCTTGGGAGAGTTGCCTGGGTGGGGAGCACGATGGCCATGCAGCGGAAGATGCCCATCGATCCGAGCGTGACAATGAAAGGGTGCATGTCGAGCATGACAACAAAGAGTCCGTTTAACCCCCCGCAGATCGCACCGACGAGGATCGGCACGCCAATGCCCGTGATGAGCACGAGCCCGGTGGGTGCGTCCTTGGGCAACGCCTCCATCGACGCCGCCCCCGCGAGCGCGGCCAGTGCCATCACTGACCCGACGGAGATGTCAATGCCCCCGGTGATGATAACGCACGTCATGCCGACCGCCATGATCGTGTAGATGCTCATGGGCGTGACGACGCCTTCGACGAGATTTTCCTTGTTGAGAAAGAGGTTTGGCTGTCCCGGCCGCGCGTGCTCATAGCCAAGCCAGCTCAGGACGACCATCAGCACGAGGACAACGGACAGCAGCCCGACCTCCTGCACCCGAAGTCGACCCGCGAATGTTCTCATCGTACGTGAAGCCACCGTGCCTCCCTCAATCACTTCGCCCGAACGATCAGGTCTAGTGCTTGTTAGACTTCACCCAATCTACAACGTCTTTCACGTTTCCGTAGCAAAGGCCCGCGGCCCGCCCACCGACTGGGGAGAGCTCGTCCAGGCCCATGACGAACGCGACGCGAGTCATGCGGAGGCCCGCCCCCGAATAGATGCCGTCAGCGCAGCCCGATGCCATCCTCATCCCTCGAACCCCACGATGCCTTGGGCTCATCCGCCCGGGCACGGCGAGTGCGCTCAGGACGTGAAACGATCTTCTGGGTGTTTCAGGTGCTGCTCTGGCTCGGGGTCGGCCTGGTGGTGTTTGATCGCATCTCGGCGCGGCGGCCTGGATCACCGCCCCCCTGGACGCCGGTGGGGCTTCTCGTGGTGAGCAGCTCGCGATCTCCGCGTATGTCGACGCCGTTCCACGAGCGCCAGCGCGGCCACGAGCAGCGAGACAGCGGACACGGAAGAGTGCGGATCGATCTCGGGGACGGTGTTCACCTCGAACGTCGCCGAAAACGTGCCCGCGTTGTTGTCGTAGTAGTCCGGCCCGCCGACGAAATACGAGCCGTCCACGATGCCCAGGAAAAGCCGCGTCGCACCGTCCGGCACAAGGAACGACTGCGTGCTTCCCGAGCCCTCGCCGGTGAGGCCGTCACCGATGTAGAACGTCTGCTGGAGGAGCGGCGAGAGCGTCGTGAACGAGCGGCCGATCGCCGTGCTGCTGAAGTCCAGACTTGCAGGAGCCGGAGCGGCGGGTGGGGCGTCGGTCAGGAACACGCCCGCCAGAAACATCACCCGTCGATCGGCAGGCGTGCTCTCGAACAGCGTCATGCCCGAGATGCCGCCGAAGGGATCCATGTCGACATAGAACGTCGTCGGCGATCCCTCCGACGGGCTGATCAGCCCGGGCGGGCTCGAGGTGGTCAGGAAGTTGCTCGGGAAGTTCGCGTCCGCGAACAATACGGCACCGCCGTCCGGCCCGTTGTACTGGCCGAGGTACTGCGTCGGGGCGTCGACGTCGTTGTACGACACCGTTCCACTCACGCTGCTGAACTGCAGCACTCGGCCGACGCCGGAAGGAAGCGTGACAAACGGCGGGAGTAACCCCGGACCGTTCGGACCGATGCCTGTGGTCGAGGCGAGCCCCGACGCGTAGATGTTCGATTTGGAGTCGACGGTGACGCCGGAAAACGTCTCGGCCCGCGCCACGGGCATGCAGCCGCAGAGAACGGACGCGACGATGCCGGCAACCGCCACCCCGGGCCGGTGAATCGCGAGCGCCGTGAGAAGCATGTTCAAGAGAGTCCTCGTCATAGTGTTGGTTCCAAGTACAGGCCATTGATCCATGGCGGCCACCGCCAGTAACGTACCGGTGGGCACGCATCGATCAAGCGCGACGACCCGTGAAATGTGACGAAACGGGCGTGGCGCGCACGAAATGGCGGGCCGGCCTGTGGCGGGTGCGTGGAGAGAGCTCGCGGGGTCACGACTCCCGGCCCGACTCCGTTCGTCGCGAGTCACGAATCCCGTCGCAACGCGGGATGGTAAACCCTGCGACGAGTGCCATACTGAAGCATGCCATGCGAAGGCCCGCCCCCGAATAGCTGACGTCAGCGCAGCCCGATGCCATCCTCATCCCTCGCACCGCTCGATACCGCAACGCCGCCCCCTCCGGCGCAACGCGTGAGCTCAGGGCGTGAAACGAGCTTCTGGGTGTTCCAGGTGCTGTTCTGGCTCGGGATCGGCCTCGTGGTGTTTGATCGAGTCTCGGCGCGGCGACCTGAGGCCCCGCCCCCTTGGATACCGGTAGCGCTTCTCGTGGTGAGCAGCTTCGTGATCTCAAGCCTCGCGCACCGACTCGCCAGGTTGCCGTCGCTGCAGGAGTGGCCGCGGCCGCAGCGATGGGCTTTCATCGGGATCGTGATGCTCATCGCCACGGCGGGCGCGTTTACGGTTCTGGGCAACGGGCTCATGGGCTGGCAGGGCGAGACGGGCACCCGTCCGATCGTGCCGCTCGTGCCACGGCTGGTCGCGGCCTGCATGTGGTGCGCTATCTACTTCGGGCTTGACACCATCAACGACCTCCGCGAGGTGGAGATGGCCAAGATGCGGGCCGAAGCGGCCGCGGGTGCCGCCACGAATCGCGCTCTCGAGGCCGTGTCGTTGGCCCAACAGCACGAACTGCGGCAACTGCAGGCACAGGTCAACCCGCACTTCCTGTTCAATTCTCTCAACGCCGTAGCGGCCATCAAGGACGACCCCGAGGCTGTGGAGCAGGTGACGCAGGACCTCGCCGACTACCTACGGTTCGCGCTCCGCGATGCCGGCACGCTCGAGCCGCTCTCACGCGAACTGCGCGCCCTCGTGAAATACCTCTCGGTGCAAAAGCGGCGGTTCGGGAGCAACCTCGACTGCCGGATCACCGCCGACACGGCCGCGCCCCGCGTGCTCGTGCCACCGATGATGATCCAACCGCTCCTCGAAAATGCTCTCCACTACGGCGCCAAAACGAGCGCCATGCCGCTGCGGGTGACCGTGCGGGCGCACGTTCACGACGGCTGGCTGCAGGTGGCAGTCGCCAACTCGGGCCAATGGGTGCCACCCGACCCGGCCCGCTCGCCGAATACGGGCATCCATTCGCTGCGACGGAGGCTCAAGCTGCTCATCGACGAGACCGCCACCGTCGACGCGGAGCCCGAGTCCGACAATGACGGCGACTGTGTGCGGGTCGTGATCCGGTTGCCCGTCACACCCAAGGGCCGGCCGGCAGGGGTGTTGCCGGATCCGGCGTGATGCCGTCTACCGCTGCTCTCCAGTTCAAGGACCTCCGCGATGCTCTCCGCCCTGCTCATCGACGATGAAACGCTCGCCGTCGAACGACTGCGGAGGCTCTTGAAGGGGCACGCCAGTATCGAGGTCGTCGCCGTCGCCGGGAGCGTGCGGGAGGCGCGGGCGAGGCTCGACGAGCGGGTGGTGGACGTGATCTTTCTCGACGTGGAGATGCCCGGTGGCTCCGGGCTCGACCTGCTGCCGGCGGTGCCTGCCGGCACACAGGTGGTGTTCGTGACCGCACACGAGAAGTATGCGGTGGAAGCTTTCGCGGCCTCGGCCCTCGACTATCTCGTGAAGCCGGTCGATGCGGAGCGGCTTTCCGAGACAGTATGCCGGCTGGAGGAGATGACGATGCTGCGGCGGCTGAAGGCCGCCCATGCCGGAGGTGACTCTTCCCTGGACTACGGCATGGACGCTTCCGAAAGGTCGGGCGGCCGCGCGACCGACGCGGGCCCTGTCACGAAGCGGGGGCGGATGCTCACTGACATGATCCACTTGCCCCGCGAGGGCAAGAAGCGAGTTGGGGCTGTGATGATCGGCGACATCTGTTGGATCGATTCGCTTCAGAACTACACCCGCGTGGGCCTGCGGAATCCGGGCCGCATCGCACTCTTTCGACGGCGGCTCTGGGAGTGGGAGGCCGACCTGCCCGCCGGCCTGTTCACGCGGCTGGGAAAGTCGCTCATCGTGCAACTCGCGGCGATAAAAGAGACGGAATGGAAGTCGCGCGACGAGACGTTGATCTCGTTCGGGCCCGGCCTCGCGCCGCTCGTGATTGGCCGGCCAGCCGCGCTACGGTTGCAGAATCTTCTTGCCGGAGAAGGCCCCGGCCCGACCGAGGGATCGTGAGCCGCACGGAGACGGGCGGTCTCGGCCGGCGGTAGGTTTCGCGGCCGAAGTCACTGTTCCTGGTCGTCGCTCAGCGCACCACGCGGGCCCCGCCGCCGCTGATCTGCTTCTCGACTTCCTTGCGCGTGGCCATCGAGGTGTCGCCGGGGGTTGTCGAGGCGAGGGCCCCGTGAGCGGCGCCGTATTCGACCGCCTTCTGCGGATCGTTGAACTCAAGGAACCCGAACACGAGGCCGCTTGCGAAACTGTCGCCGCCGCCGACCCGGTCGAGGATTTCTAGGTCCGGATACTTCCGGCTGTCGTGGAAGCTTCGATCGTGCCAGAGGATCGCCGACCAGTCATTCTTTGTCGCCGAGACGACGCGGCGGAGCGTCGTCGCCGCCACCTTGAAGTTCGGGAACTCCTTCACCGCCGTCTCGATCATTACCTTGAAGGCGTCGGTCTCGATGCTCGAGATCGCTGTGTCGACCCCCTTCACCTCGAAGCCGAGCGAGGCGGTGAAGTCTTCCTCGTTGCCGATCATGACGTCGACATGCCGGGCGATCGCCCGGTTGACCTCGCGCGCCTTCTCGAGCTAATGACCCAGTGCCTGGGCAGCACGTAGCGGGCTTTGGTTGCACGGCCGCTCGCGTCACGAGTAACAGAGAGCCGCTCCAGCGCGTGGGTGAGTGAGGCTGAACCAGCGGATCACGCGCCAACGCATCAAGACAGAACGATTCCGGTTTCTCGGGCGTGAGCACCGGAAGCGGCAGCGGTCTGGATCGCTGCGCTCCGAGGGGCCTGCTGGCGGGGGGCGGCATCCCGCAAGTAGTGTACGGGCGATCACTACCCCCGTCCACTCGCCGCTCTGCCCATGGTCGCTGCACTCTGCGGATTTCCCGCGCGGCCCCGCCTCCGGCCGCATGCCGGCCCGGCACCACGCCGCCGCTACGAGCGTCGCCGCCCCGAGAAGACTCCGCTCCACAAGATCATCTCCGAGAACCTCGCGAGCTGGCTCGAGTGGCGTGACGTGGCGGAGCGTCCCGTGCCGGGCTACGTCGAGGAGGAACTCCGCGGGTATCTCGAGTGCGGCATCCTCTGCTTTGGGTTCGGCCGTGCCCTCTGCACGGGCTGCGGCCAGGGGTTTGTCATCGCGTTCTCGTGCAAGGGGCGCGGGGTTTGCCCGTCCTGCAATGGCAGGCACATGGCGCAGACCGCCGCGCACCTTGTCGATCATGTGATTCCACCGGTGCCCGTGCGACAGTGGGTGATCTCCGTGCCGAAGCGATTACGGGGTTTTCTCGCCGATCGGCCTGCGGCCGTCGCCGCTCTCACGAGAATCTTCATTGAGGAGATCGAGAGGCTGCTGGGCGCTGCCGCAGGCGTGACGAGTGACGCCAGCGGCCCCGCAGCCGCTCGCCCACGGCTCGGCGCCGTCTCCTTCCTGCACCGCTTCGGCTCGGCGCTCAACCACCACATGCACCTGCACGTGTGCGCAACCGAAGGCGTCTTCGTGCCGGCTGCTGACGGAGCAGGGTGCGACGCCTCACCGGCGTTCCTGCACGCCCGCCCGATCAACCAGGCCGATCTGGCCGCGCTCACCGAGCGGGTCCGCCGCCGCGTGATCCACTGGTTCAGGCTCACTCGCCTGCTCGACACCGCTGCCGCCGCCGACATGCTCACGTGGGAGAACAGCGGGTTTTCAGTCGACGCCAGTGTTCGGATCACGCTCATCGACCGCGACGTGCCGAGCTATTTTCGGAGCTTGGAGCACCTGCTGCGGTATTGCGCCCGGCCACCCTTCGCGCTCGAGCGGCTCTCCGTGAGCCGCGGTGCAGACGGCCAGATCGCTCGCATCCGCTACGTGCTGCCGAGACATAAGGCGGCGAACTGGGTCGGACCCAGTCGCAGCCGCAAGTCTACGCGACCGGGAGCGAACGGCGTCGTCGAGCTCTCGCCGTTTGAGTTCCTGGACCGGCTCGCCGATCTCGTCCCGCCGCCGCGCAAGCATCGGCACAGGTATCACGGAGTGTTTGCACCGAATCACAAGCTCAGGCGGGCCGTGACGGCACTCGCCCTCGGGAATGTCGGTAAGCGAGGCGATGCCGCGGCTGGCGGGTATGCGGTCGGTGGACATACGGCGGGCGAGCATGCCACGGGAGGCTGCTGTGACGCGAATCACGCGAATCAAAAGCCCCGCTCGCACGACACCTCACGGATTGCGTGGGCGAAACTGATGGCGCGGGTGGGGGAAGAGTTTCCACTTGCGTGCCCCACCTGCGGCGGCGACATCCGGCTGATCGCATTCATCACCGATCCGGGCCCGATCCGGAAGATCCTGACACACCTCGGCGAACCGCTCGAGCCGCCTCCACTTTCACCTGCTCGTGGCCCGCCGATCGACTGGGGAGAGCTCGTGCAGGTCCATGACGACCGGGCAATCTTTCAGGCGTCGCCCGACGAGCTGCCCGTGATCGACATCCACAGCCTCTGACCGGCGTCGGACACGAGGCGTCGAAGCCCCGGTAACGGCCGACTGGGCCGCGGTCTGCGCAGACGCTAGAAAAACGCCACCGAAGCGGATGCGGGGCGTTTCGAGAAACCCGTTCCCGACGCCCGGGCCGCTCCTCCCGAGGCTCACGAGTCGCTCATCAGCCGGAAGACCGGTGCGGAGGTGCCATTGACCGGGCTATCCTTTGCGCCGGAATGATTCGGATTGCCAGCGGCAAGGTCGAAATGATCTCGTCGAACAGCGGGCACTACCGGCCGTCGGAGGCCAACCTGCGGCAGTTCGCTTCGTGGCTGAACGACAGGCAGGTTTTCAGCCCATTCGCGTTTGCGCGTTTTTTTCGCGGCGGTGCCCTCGTGAATGAAGACATCCCTGCCTTCCTGGGGCTCGGTGCGGTAACGGGACGATTTGCCAAACCCAATCGTGTCACGCCGGCCCTTGATCAACTTGGCCAACTCGTGGCGACTGCTGTCACGCGGTACAACGAGTCGGGGACAAAATTCAAAAAATTCAACTTCATGAGGAATCTCACCAAATCGACCGAATCAAAAGAGGCGGTGGCGTATCTCGAGAATGACTTTCCGCGCGATATCGCGGTTGCCAAGCTCAACACGTCGGAGGAGCAGTGGTGGACTGTCCCGGTGAAAGTGATCGAGTCGCTCCTGGGGCTGGGGGAGCCGAAGTACGTTCCGTTCGCGACAATCCAGAGCGATGCGCAGAAGCTCAGCCCTCTCATCGGCAAGTCCAATCCGAGGTTTTCGACAGGCATTGGCAGGCTGGTCCCGCTGAAAAACCCATCGACGATGCATACGATCCTCTCGGAGGAGTGGCGCAAGTGGCAGCGGCCGCCGCCGGTCTGATTGCCAGCCAGCGCTGTTGTCTCAGGATGACACTCACAACGCGACCCGCTCCTTGAAAGGGACTCATGATGCTCGTGCTCCCGTTCCGCTCCTCCCGAGGCTCACGAGTCGCTCATCAGCCGAAAGACCGTTGCGGAAGTGCCATTGACCGGGCTATCCTTCTAATTCAGTCATTTTGCCCGTGAAAACGACATTTTGTGCGGACCGTGGCACACATGTGGCACAGCCTCAGGCTGGAAGTCTTTCCGCGCCCCCAACGGGAGGTTGGTTGCAGGGCAGCCCACAGGCCTTTGCCAGCGGCGCGGGCCTGCAAACCGTCAAAGGTGCTTGCCCACCGTGTCGAAATACGGCACGCCATCCATCATTTTTGTTGCGTAGACCCGTTCGTCGCCCATGGGTAACAGCTTCAGTTCGTGGCTGCGGGGTGGGCGATGAATTGCCTTGACCCCGTTCCTGCCCTGCGCTACTGCCCAGGTGTCGCAAGCCATCTGCACCACATCCCGCTTCATCTTGTACTGGACGCAGATGCCCTCGACCACGTCTGCGGGCACCCGGCCAAACGTGCCAATGACCTCCGAGTAGTCCTCAGCGACCTTCGCTTGCACCACATCGACCAAAGGGGTTCCCACATCTTCCGCCACTTGGCGGATGGCGGCATCGGTAGCCCGGCCCGGCAAGCGTCGGTTTATGGCCGCCAATATTTTGGCCTTAATGGTGTCCTGATGCACCGCGTGGTTCTTCATCGCTCGTTCCAGAAGCCATTGAAGCTCGAGTTCTTTCTTCAATTGACCCATTTGGCTAGAAGTGAGCGGGTTCACGGGGCTTTCCTTTGGCCGGGGTTTTCCAGATGACCAACCACCGAAATGCTCCGTGACGGCTGGTTAAATCTGTATCTTGTCAAAGTGCCAACAATCCGTCAACGAACGGGGTCTGTTTGTGTTTGGGCTGGACGTTTGGCCCGTTTTGAGCATGAGATTCCGGCACTTTTTCTTCGACAGTGTACGTCTGCACCACGCACCAACTCAGCTCCACGTCCCGGTTGTGGAAGACCTTGGAGGCAGAGCAAATGCGGTCGTGTCAGCAGTATTGACCTGCTGGCTCACGATGGCCGAATGATCATTTCACGAAGACATTGGCCTCGAGGACTCCGCTGCGCGTGCGACGCGGATTGCAAGTAGGCGCCACCAGCTGCGGGTCTTTTGGCGAGTGTTGGATGGAGGGCGGCCGAGTATGATTGACGCATGATCAGGAATGTCGATACCTACCGCCGTGAGGCTGAGCGCGAACGCTGCGAGTCATTGCGGCGAATGACACCCGAGGAGTCGATCGCGGTGGGAGAAGCGTTCCTGACCTCCGAGATCATGAGCCTGGCGGTGTTTCCCGACGACGACGAGCCCCGCAGCCTCGCGATCGCCCTGGGGATCGAACCGCGGGACGCCCGTAGTAGAAGCGGGGATGCCGGTGGCGCAGAGCGAGTTTGACGACTCGGACGTGGCCCGTCGCCACGGTGTTGACGGCGATTGAAAACCGCAGCGCGGGCCGGGCGGAGCGGTGCTCGCGCCACCTGTCTCCGGCATATACTCGGCGCATGATCCAGCCCGAGCCTTCTTCAGACCCCCTCCGTTCCCCCCGGCACTCGCCGGGCAACCGGTTTGATGTGCCGATGGGGAATGCTGCGCTGGTCATTCTGGCCGTGCTGGCGATGGGCGCCGTGGTCACCGTCCTGGGGCCGGTTCTCCAGCCCTTTCTCGTGGCGCTCTTCCTCTTCTATGCCACGCAGTTCGGCGCCAAGTCGTTTTCTCGGCTCGGAATGCGGCCGTGGACGGCATATCTTTCCATCGTCAGTTTGGCGTTGATCTTCACGATTCTCACGGCTCAGTTAGGTCAGCCGCAAGTCTACGCGACCGGGAGCGAACGGCGTCGTCGAGCTCTCGCCGTTTGAGTTCCTGGACCGGCTCGCCGATCTCGTCCCGCCGCCGCGCAAGCATCGGCACAGGTATCACGGAGTGTTT